>Ga0255169_1000017_pt1 | contig 245818 bp, 198 predicted proteins | sample Atl_Miss_RepC_8d_FD_183179 | JGI IMG/M metagenome (GOLD analysis project Ga0255169, IMG submission 183179) | Freshwater microbial communities from Altamaha River, Georgia, United States - Atl_Miss_RepC_8d | ecosystem: Environmental > Aquatic > Freshwater > River | place: USA: Georgia...
CAAAGAAATAGAAACACCACGCAAAGAATTTGGTGTATTGAGTTGTTCCGCTAGTTTTCTGCTTATTTCAAGTCCTTCAGCATAAAGGTTTCTGGCAACTTGCAGATTTCCTTCTGCTTCTTCTATGTCTCCGATCCTGTCCAAAGAAATGGAAACACCACGCAAAGAATTTGGTGTATTGAGTTGTTTCGCTAGTTTTCTGCTTATTTCAAGTCCTTCAGCATAAAGGTTTCTGGCAACTTGCAGATTTCCTTCTGCCCTTTCTATGCCTCCGATCCTGTCCAAAGAAATGGAAACACCAAGCAAAGAATCTGGGGTATTGAGTTGTTCCGCTAGTTTTCTGCTTATTTCAAGTCCTTCAGCATAAAGGTTTCTGGCAACTTGCAGATTTCCTTCTGCTTTTTCTATGCCTCCGATTCTGTCCAAAGAAATGGAAACACCTCTCAATGATTCTGGGGTATTGAGTTGTTCCGCTAGTTTTCTTCTTATTTCAAGCCCTTCAGCATAAAGGTTTCTGGCAACTTGCAAATTTCCTTCTGTTTCTTCTATGTTTCCGATTCTGTCCAAAGAAATAGAAACACCACGCAAAGAATTTGGTGTATTGAGTTGTTCCGCTAGTTTTCTGCTTATTTCAAGTCCTTCAGCATAAAGGTTTCTGGCAACTTGCAGATTCCCTTCTGCTTCTTCTATGTCTCCGATCCTGACCAAAGAAATATAAACATCACGCAACGATTCTGGTGATTTATTTGAACCGTATACAAGTTGTTGATGATGAAGAATATTTTGCCAGATTTTCTTTGCACTTCTTATGGCGCCTGAAGTTACTAACCAATCAGCTAAACTTTCTCGCAAACTTAAATCCAAAACTGAATTTACAAGCTTATTCCAATCTATTTTTTTTAGCATGTTGCCTTTTTCACGAACCAAATCCCAAAGATTGTCTTCACTATCTAAACTAACCAACAGATAAACAGATCTTATCCAAGTGTCTAAATTTTTTCCTTGTTCATTTTCTGGCATGAACTCACGAACCGCTATATTCAACAAATCCCGTCTTTCTCCAGATTCCAAAAAAATTGCAGCATTCGAGAGATGATTTGCATCTGTCTCCAACAAACAACCTTCACTTGTAAAACTATTATTTACCCATTGAGAAAGGTGTTTTTGAAGTGTGGCCTTTAACAAACTTTCAGAATCAGACAGATAATCACTGAAGTGTTGTGATGCAACATGGTAAAAAGCTCTATGCCGAAACTCCCGCATGTTTTCTGATGCTTTACCAAGAATCACCAATGGATCAATGCATTCATCTATCAACTGATTTGGCTCAATCTCTACTCCTTGTTTATTTGCAAAATCCACGATAACATTTTTGATAAACCGAATTCCAAGCTGACCACTCCAACCCAGTAGATTTTTGGTTTCATCGGAGAGGCCAGCAAACATCTGTTCAATTCGTTTTTGCCTGTTTTCTTCCCATGTCTTAACTTTGTTTTCTCCACCCTTGGAGAGTTTCCCCTGAACATCGCCATTTTCAAAGTTCATCTTGTTTTGTAATATAAAACCCACATTTTCAACCAAGGTAAGAAAGTTCCCTCCAGATTTATCCAAAAGCAGCTTTGTTTGCCTTTCTGTTAATCCTTTTAATTTTTGTTTCAGATATCCTTCAAGGTCTTTATTGGAAGAAGGCCCAAGTTCGATGAAATGAACTTCTTTCCTATTCTTGAAATATGCAAGAGAACTTTCATGTTCATTTTCTGGTTTCTTTAGTAATTCACGCCAGTTTCTTTCCCAATGGGTGATTACCACAAATAATGGCCATTTCCTTGAATCTGCTTCACGCCATAGTTGACCTATAAATTTCAATGTTATTGGATCTATCCATTGGGCATCATCTAGGAACAAGATGGTAGGCAATACAATCCCACCTGAACCGATCGCACCAAAGATCTCACGAAAATCACCAAGCAACTCTTCCGTGATATCCAACGCTTTCTTTTCTGATTCTTCTTTAAAAGATTGCGATGATTTTGCCGTGGCTAAATCCCCAATCGCCTTGGCTCCTTTCAACAATAATCCCCCAAAAGGGATTCCAAGAAAATCCACGACTTGTTCTGTGGCTTGTGAAATACCCTCTGTTTTTATTGTTTTTCCCGCCTTGGCTTTTAACTTTGTCCAGACACCTGAATGCTGCCTTGCAATCTCAACATGAGTTCTCAAAACATCCCTGATTTCAGGTAGTGAACATGTTCTTTCTTCAAGGTTTCTTTCCTCAGGTGGTGACCACCTCATACCCGCCCAAAGAAACCTTGGTGGCCCTTGGGGAGAATGTTTAGCCATATCAGGATTTACCCTTAACTGATTCAATACCTCTTGAAATGCATCTGGCCAGTAGTTTACTTCTGCTGGATCCCATAATGGATCACTGGTTAGTCGCTGATACAAAGCCTGAATTAATCTCGTTTTTCCATAACCTGTTTCAGCAAGGATTATTGCCATGCGGGGGCCAACATAAGCACCATTTGCGTCCTTAGTGGTTGCTTGATCCCAAAGTTGACGTAAGGTTGCTAATTCTTTTTCTCTTCCAAAAAAGTTGTCTGGCGATTTATTATCAGCCATAATCATCACCAAATCTTTCCATTAAGATGCCTAATAATTTAATTTTATTTTTAAGGAATAGTCAGCACAATAAAATAGATTTTAAGCTAGACAAAGAAGACTCAAGGAAGAGTTAAATTTAAATTAATGTCTTGCGTAAAAAATTATGTACAAGAATGGAGTTCTTGTATTTGAAAAATTCATCCCAGCACCAAACTTTCAACCCTTCTTTTCGTTGCTGAAAATCTGGCATTACCTTATGTAACTGGTCTTAAAACGCAGATTAATGATTTGGATGAAGAAGATGTGTTAATTTATGGGCGATTATGTAATTTAGGGTTCTAGTACTCACTTATCTTTGAAAAGCAACTTGCCAAATAGAGTACAAGCAGCCCAGATATAAAAATCCTTCGCCATTTAGATATTCTCTCGTTACTTTTCTAAGATTAAGCTCTTTCAATTTTTGCATTCAGGCATTATTTGGTGATTTCTTTTGCCACGGCCTCCTGCAACTCTTTCAAGGTGATGCCTTTGCTATTTTCCCACGCTTCTTTGCCGTTGGATGTTTTGGCTAAAATCATTCCTGAAGCTGTGGATGGAGAATTAAAAATAAAATCCTGTGTGAAAATGTACTTGTCACCATTCAACGCCAATACGCCCTTATCTATCAAATCCTTGCGAATGTTTGACATATATTGGTGGATGGAGTTTGTTTCTTTTAAAACAGCTTCAGAACCTTTTAAGACAATAAAACCCTTGGCATCTTCGTAACATTTAGCCTTAACATCCTTTGCTTCAACATAAAGCAATTCCTTGGTTGATGTGGAAACAACTGTCATTTCAAATACATTTAAATTCAAAAGTGGAAAGATACTCAACATATCCCGCAAAAATCCATCAACAAGCAATGTGTCCACTTCAGAGAGTGTTGGTGGAGTTGGTTCTGTTTCATTATCCAATTTGCAAAGTTTCGCATTCCTAGCCAATGTTAAAAGCTGGTTTCCAGATGTTGCACATGTGCTTTGTTTAAGCTGTCATCTTTTGAAACAAAGAAAAAAACCCAAGTCCAAAAATCTTTGTTGCTATAGTGCTGAATCAATCTGCTTTTAACAGGATCGCCCTCACCCACATAAATGGTTTTTGATCCACTTTCCTCATCATCGCCAATCAATACATAAACACCAGTTTTATCAAACTCTGGTCGTTTGATTGCTTCCTTGAAATTGGAACGATTGAAAACAATTCCAACACCAGACCAGTTCAATTTTTCAAAAACATAAAAACTGATGAATTGCTTGCAGATTTGAACAGTCTTTAGGCTACTCACCTAACAGAACCAATCTTAATGGATCAATATGCTCTAGCAATCAAATTTAAAGCCCAAATTTGCTTCTAATAACGACTATCTTCGGTTTAAGCGGCAAAATTAGGCATGGGGGATAATAATGCCTTAAAAACGATTTATGGAGGAGTTTGAATTGGTGGTATAGCTGGAAAAGCGATAAACAAAATCGGGAATCATCAAAAGAGTTTAATTGCATAAGCAAGTTGCGTTTAGTATGAGAACAACAACAGGTCAGGCTGAGTTAAAAAAAACATCACACCTTTTTACCACAATCACTTAAAACTCCGCACATGGTAAGAATGATCAGTGTGCATAAAATTAAAGCATTGCTGCCAAAAAAGAAGGCTTCTGTAACAGGGTAGAAGTACTTTGGGATTCTTTAAGGTTGATTGCTTTAAGCAAATAATTACTGAATTTTTAATTTTGTAAAAATCTAAATTTTTATTCGGTTTGCGGATAATCATTAAATAAGTTTTGGAACCAATGTCTGCTACTATTATGAGTTTGGTTAAGCGAAGACTCTTTGAGCGGAATTTGATTGTTTGGGGCTTTAAAATATTTAATGGCAAACATTAATGCTGTGACTAATGCTAAAGTCCAGCTCGCATACATAAACGCTTTCTTAAACCTTGTGTTTTTTTGTGCTATTTTTTCACCAAGATGTTTGGTTTGATTTGGACTTTGCTTGCCTTGTTGAATATTTTGCTTCTCTGCTTGCCAGAAAAAATGTTTGTTTTCCTTGTAGATCTGTAGTAGTTCTTTTTGAGTAGAAACAAAAAAACCTTTAGATCTGGAAACTATGTGACACTCGGAAATGTTCCAATCTTCAGGAACGGGATTGTGTTCAGGCAAAAAGTCCCAAGCCTTTGACAAATATATAGCTGAATTGTGCAAGGATCTAATTTTTTGGCAATATACTGATCCATTTAGCCCACAAAGGTTTTCATTTTGTTCCAAATCTTTGATGCTTTTGCCCCAAAGTTCATCCAGAATGCCTTTGACCTCAATTTCAGTTTTTTGTTCTGATTTGTCCATAAGATCTTTAATGATCATGTGAAAATGAGGTCTTTTATATACATCAAACTCAATGATAAATTCGTATAAGATCTTATAATTTATGCTTTTTAAAAAGTCTTTTAGCTTCTTTTTGAAACGCTTTAAAAATTTTGCTGTCTGCCAAGAATTCAATTGGAAAGAAATGTTTTCGATCCTAAGAACTACAAAGAAATCTGGCTTGAGAAAATAATAATTTACCATTCTGATTTTTGATTCTTTGGATGTTCTGGCTCTTATGCAATGCTGGCTTTTACACTTTTTACTTGAACAAGGAATTTGACAACCATTTATTGTAAATGCATTTTTTCCTGAAAGTGTTCTTCTGCAATCATGCCATCTGGTTGGTGTCTTGTATTTATATGCCATTGTCTAATCTCCTATATATAAATAAGTTAATTCTTTTTTTCTTTGTCTAAGAAATATGCTTTAACCTTCCTTATCATTTTTGCGTCATAAACTCTTATGCCGCCAACTTTAGGTGGTTCTGGTATTTTTCCGCAATGGTGGGCATACTTGATTTTCCAATATGGAACTTTTATTTCGTAACTGAGTTCGGAAAGCGTTTTCATTCTTCTCCTTGGTAAGGGAATAAGTGGTTGTTTTTATGTATGCACTTCTTTTGATTTTTTTTCAAAAAAAAGGAAATTAGTGGACCACCCCACATGGATATGTGTGACCCTTTTCTAAAAAGACTTATTTTTCCCGTGAAAACAGTGTTTTTTGGAATCCCATGCGTTATCGTTTTTTGGTGGCAGAATTTTGTGAAGATATAATTTTTTAACGCCAGTCAGATTTTAGACTTAACGGCTTAACTTTATTTTTGGAAATTAGAAATGCAAAATGAAAATGTGGAAAGAAGCAGAATCATTATTTACATCAATGCTTCAGGTGCAAGAGAAAGAAAAGAAATCTCCTTGGGTTCCAAATTGACCCAAGCAGAATTTGTTGAAATTAAAGAATATGTATCTGTGATTAGAGATGCCGTAAATGCTAATCGGAGAATTTCAGATCCAATAGTAAACAGGTGGATTCATGCCCTCTTTTTAAATCCTCAAAAATATGGAGTTAAAGACTTGTATTCAAAACTTGCCAATGTTGGATTGATTGAGCCAAGACCAGAAAATCAAAAAAAAGAGCTTGGAAAATCCTTGGATAGCTTTATTAGTTTTGCGGCAGGTGAGGCTTATTCCCAGCAAACACTGGATCATTATCGCCACATTGCAAATGAGCTTAAAGGCTACTTTGGGCCAGATACTCCTTTGGATTTCATTAACAGACAAAAGGCAAATGAGTGGCGTAAGTCCAAGGTTGACCAAGGTTACGCAGATTCCACCGTTTCTGGCTATCTGAAAAATGCAAAAAGAATTTTCAGGTATTTTGTTGAAGAACAACATGTAAATCGAAACCCATTTGAATTTGTCAAGCAATCTTCAAAACCAATTCAAAGCAGAAAAATTTATATTTCTTGCGACTTAATCTCCCAATTAATAGATCTTTGTATTGACCCAACTCTTAAAGTTGTTTTGGCGTTGGCAAGATATGGAGGTTTAAGAATACCTTCAGATATTGTTTTGCTAACTAAAGATCATTTTGATTTTGAAAGAGATATTTTTAGGATTGATGCTTTAAAAGGTGAGAGAGCAATCTTAGGGGTTAATCGTATACGATCACGAGTCATGCCAATTTTTCCAATTTTAAAAAGATACATAAAACCATATGTTTCTAACCTAAAAAAGGGTGAAATGCTTTTCCCATATTATCAAGAACAGATGAATGACATATTTGCTGGAGAGAGAATTAAGTGCAAAGAAGCATTGAAGTTTTCGAGGTTTTTAAGAAAACTGAATTTGTCACCTTGGGAAAAGCTATTTGTGAATTTGCGTGCAAGTTGTGCAACTGATTTATTTCAAATTTATGACTTTTTTAAAGTATGTAGTTGGCTTGGGCATTCTCTCCAAGTTTCCATTCGTCATTACAAAATGATTACCATGGAAAACAATCATTTGGTTGAATCTTTAATGATTGATCATACTGGACTTCCCGTGCGTTCGAGTGATTTTGGTATTTCCGAAATTATTGGAACAGAATTTTTAAAAGAGAGCTTTAAGATGTTGGACTTAAAAACCAACAAAGATAATTAAAAGCTGCTCTTTGTTTTCCAAAGTTCCTTTGTACCATTTAGCACAGGAGGTTTTATGGCACAAAGGAACCGCATTTTCATTAGTGTCAAAGGTATAAAATATGTTATTTCGCTTTCTACGAAAGTTGAGTGGCATTCAAAAACTGAGATACAACATAATATTGAAAGGATTAGAGACGCTTTAGAGACTGATTCGCCTTTGGATAATTATTTAACCATATGGCTTCAGAAAATTGAAAAAAATCCAAGGGCTTACAGTGTAAATGATTTATATTCCAAATTGGCTAAAATCAATTTGGTGCCTCCTAGGTTAAACAGTGGCAAACCTAGCAGTTTTCCTATCAAGAAATATCTTCAAAAATATGTCGAAGAAGGCATAGCTTCTGGAAAACATGCTCAAACCATTGAAAAATGGAAGTACACAATAAAAGCCTTGCTTCGTTTCATTTCACCAACCAAAGACATAAGAGATATAAGCGTTCTGGATGCAAAAAACTGGTATGAATCAATTTTGAAATATGAATACCAGCCAAATAAAAAGTACAGCACATCCACCATTGGGAAATTTGTAAGAGTTATAAGGCAGTTCTTTGAAGAATTTAAGGATATGGAGATTATTGCCAAAAATCCTTTTAAAAAAATAAGATCTTCTGGAAGTTCAGATCCAGAAAGAAAAGTTTATGTTGCCAAAGAGGTGGCAGCCTTCTTTTTTGAAAAATGCCCTGATTATCAATCCAGAATGTTGATAGCTTTGGCAAGGTTTGGTGGTTTGAGAATCCCTTCAGACATAATCATGTTGAAATTTGAGGATATAAACTTTGAAAAAGGTTTTTTTGTAATTCATGGGTTGAAAGGCAAGAGTAAGGGAAGTGCTGTTGTTGAGATGGAAAAAAGAATCTGTCCTATTTTCCCAGATTTAAAACCTATTTTTATAGATGCTTTTAAAAACAGAGAAGAAGGACAAGAATACCTTTTGCCTGTTTGTAAAGAATGGAACTTGCCAGAATATGCAAAGCAAAGGAAAGGCAAAAATATATCTTCAAATGTTAGGCGATGGTTGAAGAAGTTAGGGATTGATCCGTGGGCGAAATTGTTTGTTAATTTAAGGGCAAGTTTGATCACGGATCTGTTGGATAAACATCAGCAATATTTCGTTTGTAAATGGCTTGGAAACACTCCAAATGTTGCGGATAAATACTACAGAATGATTACACAAGAACACATTTTAAATGCTGCTTTTGAAGGCTCTCTGGAAAATGCCACCAAAATTTCCACCCAAAATGCCACCAAAAATGACCATTTTTTGACAGATTTTGCAGCTTTCCCAAGTGCCAATGATGCACAGTTAGGAAACCAAAAAAATCTATATCCCTATACTGGATATGAACTTAAGGCTGGGTTTAATAGTTTTTCTGAAAAAGATATGGAAATAAGTAGCTCCCCGACTAGGACTCGAACCTAGGACATGCGAGTTAACAGCTCGCCGCTCTACCAACTGAGCTATCGGGGAATTAGTTCTTGGCGCAAGCACGCAAAGAATCTATAAGAAAAGATAAGTTCTTCTAACCCTTTTGGCAAGATGCCTTTATGCAAAATCCGCATGGTAATTTAGGTAAAGAAAGTCCTCATGTATTGATTGTAGGAGGTGGATTGGCGGGTTTGGCCGCCAGTGCCATGCTTTCCAATTATGGTTGCAAGGTAACGGTACTGGAAACCAGACCAAAAACCGGGGGCAGGGCTGATTCTTACTTGGATCCCGTTAGCGATGAACTGGTGGATCATTGTCAGCATATTAGCATGGGTTGTTGCACGAATTTAAGCCACTTTTGTCGATGGATGGGGTTGGAGCAGTTTTTTCAGGATGAAGAAAACCTCTACTTCATGACTCCAGATGGCAAGGTAAGCCATTTAAAAGGCGATAATTTGCCTGCACCTTTGCATTTGGCCAGGAGTTTCCTAAAAGCAAGCTACCTGACTTACTCGGAAAAAATTCGACTTGGCCTTGCCTTTCTTTTGCTGCGTTTGAAGGAAGGAGATGAGAGTGTTTCATTTGGTGATTGGCTTTTGGCGCATTTTCAAACGCCAATTTTGATTGAAAGATTTTGGAAACCTGTGCTAGTGAGCGCCCTGAATACCCCGATTGAAAAAGCCAGCTTTAAGTACTGCCGAAAAGTTGTGGTGGATTCATTTTTTGCGGACCGAAAAGCTTACAGGCTGAAATTGCCATCCTTGCCGTTGGCGGAACTTTTTGGGCCAAGGTTATTTCAACGGCTTAAAGGTTTTGGGGTTACTATTCGTTTGGGTTCCACAATTAGATCCGTGCTTTTTGATAATGAAAAAGTCACTGGTGTCTTATTGCAAAATGGCGAAATTCTCGAAGCTGATCATGTTGTTTTAGCAGTACCGTTTCAGAGGCTGAAGAGTCTTCTGGGTGAAAAGATTGATGAAACAATTTTGGGGCTTCAATCGTCCCCAATTACAAGTGTTCACATGTGGCTTGATCAAAGAATTACAGAACTGCCCCATGTGGTAATGTTGGATACTCTTAGTCACTGGCTGTTTTATCGTGGGAAAAATAGCCTTGGAGAGCATTTTTATCAGGTGGTTATAAGCGCCTCTGCGGATGCTCTGGGAATGGGGTATGAAGCCATTCAGGCCAAAGTTCTTGCGGAATTGCATGATTTTTTTGGAGCAATGAATTCAACAAAAGTACTAAGAGCTAAAGTTGTTACTGAAAAAAGAGCCACCTTTGCTTCTTCGGCAAATGTCGATTATGTTAGGCCTGATCAGGCAACAAGGTGGCCAAATCTTTTCCTTGCAGGTGATTTCACAAAAACTGGTTGGCCCGCAACCATGGAGGGGGCAGTTCGATCAGGTTATCTCGCAGCGGAGAAACTTTTGAAAAGCATGGGCGTTAAAGCTACATGTTTGCAGCCTGATCTGAATGGCGTGATTACGGTGGATTAGCCAAGCTTCATTTCCAGCTTGCGGATGGTTTGCCAGATTTGTTTTGGATCGTTTGCTTCGCGAATGGATTCCAGGAAACCCTCTGTAAGAAAAAGTCGGGTAAGTCGCGCAAGCAACTGGATATGGGTTTTGTCATCCGTGGGGCAAACTAAAAAGAAAACATCAGTGAGTTTTCCATCGGGCGCACCAAAGGGAATTCCACCGGGGATAATGCCAAGAGCGATTACTGTTTCTCCCAAAGTGCCTGGAATTGGCCTGTGCGGGTGTGGTATCGCAACTCCGCCAGCCAAGGCCGTGCTGGCGATTTCTTCTCTTTGAGAAATGGCCTTATAAATTGCGTCCGGGTCATAAATTTGCCAGGATTGTTCCGCAAGCTTAATTAGTTCCCTTAAAGCTGACGATTTGGTTCGGGCTGGCAAGGGGGATGCTATGCAGGGTTCACCCAGATATTTTGAAATAAGCGTTCCATGCTCGCATTCAATGGGTGCATGGCTTTCAAAATGAATCAGGGATTCTTCGTGATGATCGATAAGCTGGCCCTGGAGCCAAAGGTTGATTTCATAGGTTTGAAAACGCCATTCACCAGCGATTTTTTTTCCGGGAATCAACCCTTTGGATGCAAGTTTGTGAACATCCCTGGCATCCCTTTTCAGGTAAGCGGCAAGTTCATCCACATCCATTGGTTCATGGCTCATAGCTTTGATACTGTCTTTTTATTTGCCTTGGTTTTTGTCAGTCAGCACGCCGGGCAACTCAAAACCCTTGCCACCTTTAAGAAGTTGGAGGTTGGCTTGTGTTTGTTGGCTGAGGCCCCAAAGGCGAATAAAGCCCTTGGCGGCATCGTGGTCGAACTGATCACCTTTTTCGTAGGTGGCCAGGTTTTTACTGTAAAGGCTGTTTTCGCTTTTCCTGCCAGCAACCGTGGCGCTGCCTTTGAAAAGTTTTACCCTGACTTGGCCTGATACAAACCTTTGGCTGCTAACCACAAATTGCGCCAAATCTTGATGGAAGGCGCTGAACCATTGTCCGTTGTAAATGAGATCCGCATATTCCTGGGCTACTATGGATTTGAAGCGCTGTGCTTGCTTGCTTAGGGTAAGAGATTCCAGTTCGCGATGGGCCATATGAAGAACCACACCTGCAGGCGCTTCATAAACTTCACGCGACTTGATCCCCACCAGGCGATTTTCAACATGGTCGATCCTGCCAACACCATGCTCGCCAGCGACTTTGTTTAAAGCTTCAATAAGGGGAACCCCATCCATTTTTTTGCCATCCAAGGCAACGGGAATTCCTTTTTCAAAATCAATCACCACATATGTTGGCTGATTGGGGGTTTTGTCCGCATCCTTGGTCCATGCGAAAGATTCTGATGGTGGTTCAGTCCATGGATCTTCCAATACGCCCGCTTCGCAGCTTCGGCCCCATATATTTTGATCGATACTGAAAAGGTTTTCCTCCGTGATTTCCACGGGGATTTTTCGTTCACGGGCGAAGGCGATTTCTTCATCGCGGGTCATGCGCCATTCGCGAACCGGTGCAATGATCTTTAAATCAGGTGCAAGGGTTTGGAATGTTACATCAAAGCGCACCTGGTCATTGCCTTTGCCAGTGCAACCATGCGCAACAGCCTTGGCTTTATGTTCACGGGCTGCATCCACCATTAATTTTGCAATTAGCGGGCGCCCCAAAGCGGTGGCCAGGGGGTACTTACCTTCGTAAACAGCGCCAGCCATCAAGGCCGGCCAAACAAAGCAATCCACAAAAAGATTACGGGCATCTAAGGCTATGGCTTCAACGGCGCCGGTCTTCAGGGCTTTTTGGCGGATGGCCTCGATATCCTCACCCTGTCCCAAGTCCACGGTAAAAGTAACAACATCCAGATCGTACTTTTCTTGAATCCAATGGACCATCACGGAGGTGTCCAGACCACCAGAATAGGCCAATATTACCCTGTCACGCTTTCCCGGGGTTCCCGCCATGATGTTTCCTAGCTGAAAATCGGTTAATCTTTTGTAAGAACAAAGGTTATCTTCTTATTTTCGAGACGAATGAACATATGTCAATGGCTGTTCGGTTTGAACTGAGCAAACTTCATTTGGAAACTGTGGAATCGCATTCCCTGGAAGAGTATCCATTAGAATGCTGCGGTTTGCTGGTGGGCACAAAAATTACGGAATCTGACAAGTTAAAATACAAAGTCCAAAAAGTGATGAAACTTGAAAATGTGCTTAAAACTGCCACCGAATTCGAATCCTCGCCTGAAAGTATGTTCAAAGCGATGCGAGAGATGAGACTTACGGATTTGGAAATCCTGGCAGTTTATCATTCCCACCCAAATTCTTCCCCTGTCCCTAGTTCCAAAGATATATGTGGGCATTTAAGCCCTGAAATATTCATGCTGATTATTGGGAATGTTAAAACAGATAAAAATGTTGGGCTTTGGGAAATAACTGACCAAGGTGAACGGATTCAGCATCCGGTGCAAATCCAGCAACTTTAATAATTCTTTTAAAAAATCAAAGTAAAACTGCAAAAGGTAGGTAGAAATTTAGGGATGTAACTATTTGGCCTATTGGTTGGATTTGAAGAATCAGTCGGATTGTTTAAATCGTATTGGTCGTTTGGTCGATAACTGAGGTGATGGTGTTTCAGGATGTGAACACCCACAGGCAGGAGCCGACCATGATTTTGAATTGGAAACTGGAAACATTTCGTCGTTTGTTTGGCCTTAAGAAATCCAAAAAGGCTGTAACGAAAAAGCTAAATATAGAAAACTTGGAAGAAAGAATCGAATGCGCCACCAAGGTGTGGAATGGTAGCCTGGCCGGGCAGGGGACTAACGGTACTCTCGGACCCCCAGCAGCCTATGGCGTTAATGGGGATCCTACCTTCAGCTCATATATGGCGGCTATCCAGGCCGCCACAACACCACCAATCAGTTTTCCAACTTCATTAGGTCTTAATTGGGATTTAACTTTAGGTGCTTCAACAATACCCCAGAATGGGGACACTTTAATATTTCCTTTGCTGGCTGACGCCAGATTATTAACACCCACTGCCGGTGTATTTGGTGATCTTACAAGAGTGGATCATACCCCTTCCCCACAGACGCCCCCAGGGCCAATTCAAGTTAATCTTATAAATGACCTATCTCCTGATTCTAATGGATATCTTGCTGGCTATTTGCGTGATTCATTGACAGGTCAGAACATAATTTCACCCTTGGTATATGTGGATCAGCTTCTGTTTACTGGTGCAGGTTATTATTTGTATTCAAGAGATAATCCTCAGTTTGGGCCACAAAATGGCCGGATTTCGCCCCCAAATTACTTCCCTGCAGGGGAAACTGTTAGTGCGGAATTTTTCTATCCGGGAGCAGCAAACGATCAAACCTCATCATTTTTTGACCCTTATTCATTTCAAATTGGCTCCCCGGTTTATGTGGACCCAAATACCGTGGATGGGTCAAATAATTCGTTAACTCCAGCGGTTCCATTGAATGTGCAGACTCAGATAGTCGCGAACTATGTGGGAAGTAGTATTACTAATCCAAGTGGTACCTCGACAGGAAACGCAAATTGGATCTATAGCCCTTTAAATATTGGAAATCCAAACCTTCCTGAAGGATCTTCATTTGTGTTTAATGTGGTGAATGAAGGTTCATGGTTGATACTTGATTCAGATTTAGCAGAGGCGTCTTTTTTAAACCGATCAGGTGGTTATGTTTTATTAAATGATGTTAATAACAACAAAATTGTGAAGCAGGGTTCAGGTATATTGGTTTTTGAATCAAACAATCAATACACAGGATCAACTTCCATTGAGCAAGGAATGCTTGTTGTTTCAGATCCTAATGGGCTTGGAGACCCATTTACAAATTCCAATGTGGAAATCTCAAATGGTACGTTGATGTTAAGTACGGATCAGTATGGTAATGGTAGAACAATTGTTGTTGGCAGCGAACTTACTATTTTAAATAGAAATCTTATTCTAAATGGCGGTGACGGTTATACACCAAACTCCAGCTTAACTGGCATAGATAGCCTTTCACCCCTGGGACAATTTACAGGTAGAAATGCCAGGTTGGGTGTGCTTTCTACCCCGCATCAATGGGCCGGTTCTGTCTCATTAATTGCAAATCCTTCGATGATTACTAGCCCTGCAATAAATAATGGGGATATTTATGGGAATACCGGGACTGTTTCTGGAAATTCTCTTTCTGTTGGTTCTTTGACGGTGACTAATGGTGGTACGGGGTATGACCCTAATCAGCAATCATTACCCACCATTCAGATTCAAGCCCCTAATGCAGCTTTTGCGGGTTCTGTGACAATATCACCATACGACCAGACAACGCAAACAGGCGGTGTGATTACTGCCATTCAACTTGCGGATATAGGTGCTGGTTATACAGCAGTACCCACGGTAACGATTATTGGTGATGGACAAGGCGCTACAGCGCAAATCGTTGCTATTAATCCAAATATCAATGGTGGCTCACCATTAGATCAATTTGGAAGGCTTTCCAATGGGCAAATTCAAATAACAAACGGTGGATCGGGTTACACTCAAACTCCAACTGTAATTATTGGCGGTCATACAAATGCTACTTTGGGTGCGCCCACTTTAAATAATGGGCAAGTCAACTTAATTCCAGTTTTAACTGGGGGTAGCGGTTATGTAACTGCTCCACAAGTTACCATAACTGGCGGTGGTGGTACTGGTGCGACTGCAACGGCAGTAATTTCCCAAAATGGAGCTATAACTAGTATTCAAATAACGAATCCTGGAAGTGGTTATACTACTGCTCCGACGGTGCAAATACAAAATGCAATTGGTGCCACAGCGGGTGCAATTGTAATTGGTCAATCTGGTTCTATTCAATCCATAGCTGTTGCGAATGGTGGTTTTGGGTATTCTGGGAATAATCCTCCACTGGTTTCCATAACCCTCGGTAAGCCTGGTTTCCTTCCAAATTCCACAACTCCTACCATAAATGCCACCGCTATTGCCAATTTGACAGCCAACGGTACGCCAGCTAATCCAACCGGTGATCCAAGCATTGGGCAGGAATTTAGTAGTATCACTGAAATAAACGGAGTTGTAAGTGGAACAGCAGGTTTTAGAAAATGGGGTGCTGGAACCGTTGAATTAACTCAAGCGAACACATTCAATGGAGATGTTGTTGTTTTTGATGGTTTCTTAAATGTACAAAATAACCTTGGCTTGGGCGTTCCCACGGATGGCCAAAAAGATATTATTATTAGGGAAATACCTCAAAATCTTGTTTTAGGCAGTAGCCCAAGATTTGGAGCACTGACCCTTGGAGACGAGGTTCTGGGTGGCCAAAATTTATTATTTGGGCCAGAGTATAATTTAATCATTCAGGATGGGGATTTAAACCCTTCCACAAATAATGGTCCAGACCAGAATCCTGGTGGAACTTCGGGTGCAAGGGTTGAAGGATTAGGCGCTTTTCAAGTTGTGTCTCCCGCAAGCAATCCCAACTCTGCTGAATGGCAGGGGCAGGTCACGGCACAAACCAATGCGAGTATTGGTGGTAGCCCAAATTCAAATTTGTTAATTAGTGGCCAGTTAAATGCCTCATCCGGAATCACCCTTGAAAAACGCGGCTCCATGAATTTGGGGATTTCCTCAACCAACACAACCAGCTTTTTAGGAAATTGGTTAGTAAGTAATGGTAATCTACGTTTGTTGAGCGATGGGGCTTTGGGTTCCGCATCCTCTGTTCTTGTTACTCAACAAAGCCCACCACTTCCTGCATTATCGGGCTCTGGGTCTGTTCAAGTGGTTGGAAGTGGATTAAACATCACAAATAATATAGCACTTCAAGGGACTGGTTTTAATGGATTTGGTGCTTTGCAAAGTGTGGGAAGCAACACTTGGAGTGGCAATATTACGCTTAATTCCACAGCTTCCTTGGGCGCGGGAGCAGGTAGTGAATTGATAGTTTCGGGTAATATTTTGCAATCCAATGGTTTACCTTCAAATTCCCAATTGATTAAGATTGGGGCAGGAACGGTTTCTTTGGTTTCCCCAATTAATACAACCATTCCAATTGCTGTTCAAGAAGGTACTTTGCTTGTCCAAGGTCAGGGTAATTTAGGTTCTGGCCAAGGTAGCCTGATATCTGTCTCCACCTCGGTTCCAGCTAGTCCTGCAACACTGGCACTGGCAGGAAATAAAACCATTTCAAATAGAACATTAAGCCTGGATGGGCTTGGTGTTGCTGCCGCAGGTGCATTAAGAAGTATTAGTGGAAATAATACTTGGGCAGGCAATATCAATCTGGCGGGAACCATGCAACTTGCCTATGTGGGCATTGACACGGGAAGATTGACACTTTCCGGAAGGATAGACGGCGGTTCCTCGACCTTGCATAAAACCGGTGCAGGTGATCTTGTGATTTCCGGGAATGGAAACAGTCAGGGGAGTACCGTAGTAGGCTCTGGAACTCTTTATCAGCTTGGAAGTGATAACGTTCCCGTTTTTGTGAATACAAGCGGAACCCTTACTGGTAATGGCCGTATTGGTGTTTTAAGGATGACCGCGGGCCAGAACGGCACAGTTACACCAGGAACCTTGACATCCAATGTTTCAATTTTGAATACCCGTGGAATAAATGCCCAGAGTTCTGTTGGTGTGTTTCAGTTTGATATCAACAGCCAGGCCTTGAATGGCACCTCGCCTGCGGCTGGGGTTGCTTACGACCAATTGAATGTTACTGGTAATGTAAATTTGGTGGGTAGCCCAGTCTTAAGTCTTAATTTGAATTTTCAACCCACTGTGCGGGGAATCACCTACACCATTATCAACAACGATGGATCCGATGCGGTGGTTGGCACGTTTAATGGCTTGGCGGAAGGCGCTTATATTACCGCCAATAATGTCTCTTACCAAATCTCCTACCGCGGTGGGGACGGTAACGATGTAACCCTTACGTGTGTTGGAATAGTTACTTCCAATGTTCTTACTTCCTCGGATATTGATAACCTTACTAAATATGGGCAGCCTGTAACATTTACATCCGTGGTTTCACCTCCGGTTGGTTATTCTGGAAATGTTTCAGGAACGGTGCAGTTCATGGATCAAGGTCTTCCCATTGGAGCACCAGTTACGGTTTCTGGTGGGTCAGCTAGTATTACCTTAAGCAACCTTAGTGTGAATGGTTCGCCACATGTAATAACAGCGGTATTTGATGGTGGAAACAGTATCTTCGCGACCAGTAATTCAAATATTATCGCTCATACAGTCACCAAGGCTAATTCAAGCATAAGCGTTTCTTCGCCAACACCTGTCTACGGGACAGATTTGCCTTTGACAATTACTGCCACAATCACCCCTGAATTTTCTGGGGGATCAGCTACCGGTCAGGTGCTCTTCAGGATTAATGGAGTGATCCAGCCATTGCAAGTAATAGATCAGAATTCCACTGATCCTGTAACTGGGGCTAGAACTGCTACCTTGTTAACCCAGATTAGTAACCCAGGTTTCTATAGCGTGGATGCCCTTTACCTTGGAGATAGTAATTACAATGGAACAGGTTTTTCCTCTGCTTATTCTCAGCAAATATTGACTACTGCTGTAACTACATTGGATTTGGTTTCCTCCAAAAACCCTGCGAGCAGGCTGGAATCCATTACCTTTACAGCCACAGTCACATCTGGAGGTGGAACTCCTGTTGGACTAGTGCAGTTTTTGGATAACGGTAACGCAATAGGTGCTGCAATACCTTTGGCTGGAGGGGTGGCTTCTTTCACCACAAGTAACCTGACAGGTGGTAGGCATGTAATTACTGCAAATTACCTAGGGGCACCTGACAATCTGTTTACGCAATACTTTGCTCCCTCAACAGATTCGGTTTCTCAAGCCATTCAAGGGACAAGCAATCTTATAGTCACCGGGACAAACACCGGCGGTGGCCCTCAGGTGAATGTCTACAATCAGCAAAACGGTTTGGTGAGAAGTTTCTTCGCTTTTGCGCCGGAGTTCACAGGTGGGGTGCGAGTGGCCTCTGGTGATGTGACAGGTGACAGTATTGCGGATGTGGTTGTTGCCGCTGGCCCTGGTGGTGGCCCTCAGGTGAACGTGTATGATGGAGCAAATAATTTCAACCTCATCAGAAGTTTCTACGCTTATGATCCCTCCTTCCCCGATGGAATTTATGTTGCCGTAGGTGATGTGAATGGTGACGGATTTGGAGATATCATTACTGGCGCCGGTGCTGGTGGTGGGCCCCATGTCCAAGTGTTTAGCGGTGCCAACTATTCCAATATTGCCAGTTTCTTCGCTTTCGAGCCTACTTTCACCGGTGGTGTTAGCGTTGCTGGTGGCGATGTGAATGGTGATGGTTATGTGGATGTGGTCATAGGAGCAGGCCCTGGTGGTGGCCCAAGGGTACTTGCTTTCAGCGGGGAACAACTAGCCCAATCTGGTTCACTTGTTGCATTGGCTAACTTCTGGGCTTTTGATGTCGGTGTGAATCGTGGTGTGTTTGTGGCCGCTGGCGATTACAACGGTGATATTGTAAGTGATATTGTGGTGGCGGCTGGCCCTGGTGGTGGCCCGCATGTGAAAGTGTTTAATGGTTCTGGTACAAACTTAATTGATAATTTCTTCGCCTACGACATCAACTTTGCTGGTGGTGTGGTAGTAGCACTGGCAGACATTGAAAATGATGGGCAAGCAGAGATTGTTACCGGGCCATTTACCAATGGTGGGCCTGATGTAAGAGTCTTCAAATACTTGCAAGGTATTGAATATTACTTCTGGGCTTACAACCCGAATTATAACGGGGGTATTTATGTGGGCTAACCAGAACCAATGAAAGTAAATAGGCCGGGCTTTAAATAGCCTGGCCTATTTGCCTTTTTCAAGAAGGTGTTTGTCGAACCAATCTGCAAAAAGTTCAAGGTCTTTATCCATATTAAGCCAGCCGTGAACCGCGCCTTTGCGGGTGTCTAGCTCTGCAACAGCACCCATTTCCTTCATCCTTGCCACGAAAACTTCCGCTTGTTGAATGGAAACCAATTTATCCTGATCGCCGTGAATGATAAGGGTCGGCGCGGATTTTGAAGTCACATGGGTTATGGGGGAAATCGCGGCACCTATTTTTTTTCTTTCTGCCGGATCTTCGACAGGCTCAAATTGCTTTTTCTTGTCATTAAATATCACAAAATCAAAAGGTGCGACAATGTTAGGAATTGCTTGGGGGCCACGGCCAAGTTGTTCCAAACCCTTTTGACCCCAATTTAGAAAATCAGTGGGTGGAAAAAAGCAGGCAACCGCATTTGCCCCACTGGATTGGCGAAGCATGGGATCTTTGCTGTTAGGATCGCTCTTCTGGCCAGCAACACCCATCATTAATGATAGATGTCCTCCTGCCGAGCCACCGGTGATTCCGATTTTTTCAGGATGAATTCCATAATCTGCAGCCTTGGACCTGATAAATCGGGTGGCCAAATGCAAATCTTCTATGGCTTCAGGGATTGTGAACCGGGGTTGGCTGCCATGGACAACTTGAAACACTGTGTACCCGCGATTGGTGAAAGGCTTGGCTCTGGATTCGGAAATTGCTGCGGGATTAGAAAACCAGCCACCGCTAACCACCACGATTACAGCGGCGCCATTTGGTTTTACGGTCGGTTTGAATACATCCATGGTCAAAGCCAAGCCATATTTTCTTCCGTAAACCACATCTTTCTGGTAAATGGTTTCCGCTGCAAATGCGATGCCTGAAAAGAATATAACAACCAAACTTAGAAGCTTTTTTGGCATGGCTTTAAGGCTCGATTTTAGGGATTGGATTAGATTAAAAAGAAGTGCTGGAGGTGGGACTTGAACCCACATGCCCTTACGGGCGCCACCCCCTCAAGATGGTGTGTCTGCCAATTCCACCACTCCAGCGGATTAATTATTGTAAGTATGCTACTTATGGGCCAGAAATCAAGGGGCTGCAGGGGGATTTTAATCAGGAAAAACCATGCGAACCGGCATGGTAAAAAGCTTCCGGAGTCTACCATCCAAAGGAATACTTTGAATTTCCTCGCCAGCCTCGTTAATTTCCGAAAGATTTTGAACAGCTCGGTTTCCCATTAAAAGATTGCCATTCGAAAGTGCCTGAAATGAAAGATAAGATGAAGTAGTTATTCCCTTTCCCGTTTGAAGTTTAAATGATTTAACAATTTTACCTGATGTTGTGTATTCCCGAATTTCCTGGGAATTTGGCTCTGCAATCAAAAAAGTATCGTTCCTGGTTGGTTCTATGGGTTGAAAAGTGGATAGTTTACCAAGGTTTTCCCATCGATATTTCGCATTTGCAGTATTGCTTCGGTCAAATACCAGAAGTTCACCTTTTTTAGTAATGGCGACTAATTCTCCGTTTGGGGTACGAATGGCAGCACCCACATCCTGCCCCAGGTTGATTTTCGAAACTGGTTTAAGTTCAAAATCGGTCTCCCAGACCTCTGGTGCGCCTACCAAATGCCTTTGGCCTTTGGAATCAAGCCCAATAAAAGTGAAATTCCTCTCCAGATTAGATCTTTCAATCAGTTCCCCCTGGATCGTCCATATGGCAATGGAGGTACCTTGTTCCCTGGCAATAAATCGGGAATGATCCACTGCAGTGATACTGTTGAGGTAATTTCCGGCCGAAAATAATGTTTTGGTGGAGCCATCCGGGCGCACCTCAATTATCTTGCCTTGATTCGCACTCAAATCCATGGCTGATGCCAACACTCGGGTCGCTTTGATGCTAGAATTTTTTGGAAAATCAAATTTGGGTTTTGCCTTATTCCACCACCCAGAAAATTCTTCCACAAACAGAGGTAACTTCCTTTGTTTGTGCCTGATGTTTTTGAAGTTGTTGTCCGTTCCAGTCAACGAGCAAAGAAGATTTGCAGCTTGCCACCCAGCATATGCTGGGAGATTAGGTAATGCCTCAGCAATAAGGTCAACTCCCTGCTTAGTTTGGGATTGCACCATTGCGTAACCAAGATTGAGTTTCACAAAAGGGGTTAGATTATTGGGAAGATCAGTTATTTTCTTTTTGTTTAAGCCTAAGATCCATGATGCAAGAATCTGAACCTTTTGGGATTTTGAATTGAATAGAGATCGGGCCTTTGCCAGAGTTTCATCTGGCAAAACTTTGTAAGCGGTTAACATTCCATCGAGCAAGGCTTCTGCAATAAAGGGTTCGGCCAAGGATTCTTCGGAAATCAATTCGGCACCAAGAAATTCCGCTGGGGAATCTTTTGCAAAAACGCGAATGGCCGCAGCTTTAAGGGCAAGCGTGTCGTTGGGTGCAATGATTGCCAGGCATTTTTTGGCACGGTTGGATATTTCCGGGTCGGTATTTGTTTTGGCGGCTTGTAAAGCTTTGATTGATTTGATCCCAAACATCAGAAGTGATTTTTCAGCCTGTTCCCGTTTTTCAAATGATTCATCACCCAGAAGCTTTACAAGCTTTTCTATATCACCATTATCAGTGGAGGGTTTAAGCCTTTCCTGAAGCCAGGATTTTATAGCCGCATTGTTTTTGGGAATTTTGGCTTCTTGAATCAGTTTCAGATCGTAAAAATCAATCTCATCTGTGGGCCAACCGGCGAATGCAAAAAAGCAGCAAACCACGGTGATAAACGCTGCCAGCAATCCCGGGCGATGGAATTTCATTGGCGGAAAGCCCTTGTGACCCTGGTGTCAGATTTGTAAGACCAGACTTCTTTTCCCTTGGGGTTAATTTCAAATGCGCGCAATTGGGTCATGGATGTTACAAGTGTGTTGCCATTAGCTAGACGGGTGGCAGCCACGGGTTGTTCACATTCCAGATGCCATACTTCTTTTCCCGCTGGATTATATTCCACAACCCGATTTCCATAAACTTCGGTGATGAGGACATTTCCGTTTGCAAGCACGGAAACCTTACCACCAGAGGTTCGCACATCAACTTCAAAGCTCGATTTTTCTTTTTGCCCCTTATCCAGAACCACGCAACGATTGTTGCCCTGGGGGGTGGAAAGAATCACGCATATTTCGCCATTATTCAAGGGGCTTGCCCGCATAATGATTTCGCCATTCGCTGGGGTGAAGGTGGAAATGGTCTTTCCATCATCAGCCACAATTTGAATTTCGTTTTTGTTGGCAATAAATGTGCTGCCATCCTCAAGCCGATGAGAAGCAAGGGGACCATCGATTTTCTTCTCCCAAACTATTTGGTTTTTGCGGTCACGCCTTGTTACCCGGTTCCCCTGGTGTTCAGCTACAAGTACGGTTTCAGTGTCAATGATCTGAGCATCAAGAGGAAACTGCAGGCCATCGATGGACCACAGTACCTGATTGTTTCGATCCATGTACTGAATCTTGCCGGCATCCAGCAGTACGACCAGAGTTTTTCCGACTTCCAAAGAGGCCTTTGTTATTTCCTGCGAAGTGGGTTTCCATTCCATTTTGGAGATGATCTTTAACCAATTTTCCTTTGTCTGAACATTTGAAAGATTGGTGGGTGGTTTTTCACCCCGGGTTAATTTGCGTAGAAGATGATCTGTCAGAGAGAATTCCCAGGGGTCCAGTCTGTCCATAACCGTTGCCATGGCAGTAATTCCCCGAATCTCACCCAATCCCGCAAGGGCCAATCCCATCTCAAAACTTGCATGAGGGTCGCGAAGTTTTAGAAGATTATCCGCAGATTGCCTGCTTTTTTCTTGATCCAATTTGGCAAGAGCGCAACCGGCAGCAACTTTCAGCCAGTCATTTTCTTCAGTGGTCGAATTGACTTGAATTTCTTTCAAAGCGGTTGAATTATTCGTTCCGCATTGAATTATGGCAAAGACAAGGTCTTCGAAGGTTCGATCTTCATGGGAATAAGGAGCGTAATTCATAAGGGTTTTCAAAGCGGTGGGGCTTTTGGTGCTTCCAAGCGTTCGAACAACACTTGAAAGAATTTTCTTCCGGGCTCCCTCATCAATTTTCTGAATGCATTCTTTGGACCTTCTGGCAATTTCCACATCCGCGCTGTCGGATGCTTGTTTAAGGTCGGCAAGTGCCACCATGCCCAATGCACAAAGCCTTGCGGATGCCAGTTCCCTTTCTTCAAAGGAATCGTCACCAAGTTTGGAAATCAATAATTTTATCTGGCTTTTATCGGCAGTTTCGCGCGATCTACGGCTTAAGAAATCAATCAGAGATTTTTCATCGGATGGAATGCCTGCGGAGGCAAGAACTTTTTCGTCTTCATTGGCAAACACCGCACTTATCGTGGTTGCGATGTAAACCGACAAAAGTACCAGAGGGAAAATCCATTTCACAGAACTTGGCATATGGCTGTTCCTCAGCGATTTCTTATGCGGAAAATGGGGTGAGTGGCCTGTTTTTCCGAAACTTGTTTTCCAGTTCTATCTAGTTCGATGAGCTTCGGTGGAACAGTCTGGGTCGCAACCAGGATGTTTCGGTTGGGGAGTTTGACCGCAGCAACGGGTTGGTTTGCAGGTATATCAAGTATCATTTTACCCGAAGAGTCCAGTTCTTGAATTTTATTCTGCCAAGTTAGTGGCATGAGTATGCTTCGGTTTGGGGAAATTTCGTTGGCATGGCTTGCAACACCAAGCGGAAGCCGAACTATGTTTGTTTCTTTTCCGGTTTTGTCGACGCGAACCAGTGTCATTTGATTGGTGGCTATCAGGTAGGTTCCATCCTTGAGCTTTTCCGCAGTCATAATGTCGCTAAGCGGACGAGGTATTTTTAAAAGTTCGTTCCCGTTACGGTCTAGTTCCAAAATCATGCTTCGGCATGTGATAGTTGTTACCCCATTTGAAAGGCGCCTGGCGCTCAACGGGTTTGCTCCCACACTTTTAGTCCAGAGGATTTCGCCTTGAAGGTTTCTTTCGGTGACTTTTTGGGAGTGATGTTCCGCGATTAGAACTTTTCCGCCGGGTAAAGTTTGGGCATCCATGGGGCCAGCCAACCCGGAAATACTCCAGAGAATTTTTCCATCGCGATCCATTTCAAAAACCTTATTGTTTGCAACGCTAGCAACAAGGATGTTTCCGATACTTTGGCTGGTATCTTCCTCGGGAATTATCAAGCTGACTTGGTTTTGATTAGTGTTCCACCAGTTATTCCAGAAAGATTCCAGTTCTTTCCGTGGTGTTTTGGCGGAAATGAAATTCGCTGGTGGTGTCATTTTGGAAATGTTTTGAAGAAACTCCTCAGATTCGTAACAATTTTGACTTTCCAGAGAACCAATCGATCGAATCAGTTCCGTAACGGCTGCCTTGTCACCAGTCTTTGCCAGGTGTAGCGCGAACCGATTTTTTATCCAAGAATCCGAATCTTGTAAAAGGTTTCGGGCTTTTTCAGAACTATCTTTCCCGGTTTCCAAAATAAGAATTCCAGCGGCAAGCCTTTTGCGCGGTGAAGGGTCATTCAATAGCGGGATTAATCGGTTAGTTAATCCGGCTGTGGGAAAGTGGGCTTCCGCTAAAACCGTCAAAAGTTCCTGAAAGGTTTCCTCGTTTTCAGCAAGGGGTAAATAAGCCAGGGCGGTTTCCAGTGCAAGTGGATGATTTTTGAAACATAATGCCCTTAATGTTGAGGGGTTTACAGGCTGGACTTTTTCGGTTTCCAGCAAGTCAAGCAGTAGTCTGGCCCTGTTTCTTATCTCCAAATCATTGGATTCCAAGTTCATTTTTAACAGGGGTATGGCTTGGGGGCCCATGGTTTTCAGGTGGCCAAAGGCATCTTCACGAAGGGAAAAATCGTCATCCCCAAGTTTTGAAATCCATTGTTTTATTTTTTCGGAATCCGAATCATTCGGGATCTTGGTTGTTATGGATTCGAGAAGCTTGTTCGAGTCCAGATTTGCCCACCATTTTTTCCATAAGGGTAATTTTTGCTCTGGTGCAGTATTTTCATTAAGGGACTTGTCATAAATCCTGCCCAGGGCGGAATCCAGCATATCCCATAATTTGTTAGATTCTTCAGGGGTTGCTTTTTCAAGGTAGCCAAGGGCGGTTTCCAATCCTGCACCTGAAGACTGTTTTAATAGTAAGCGTATGGCAATCATTTTTTGATCGCTTTTTGCTGACTGTGCTGTTTTAAGAAGAAACGATGGATCAATTTTTTGGTGGATGGAGGAAACTATCTCAAGAATTAAACTTCCTGCCTTGGAGTCTGGCTTTTCCATGAGAGAAATCAGGAAATTCCTTGCCCGCGTGTTGCTGATGCATGCATTGGTCAGAACTTGCCTGATGGGATTTTGTATTTTTTTACCGGGTGGGGAATCCGCAAAAGCCAGAATCTCTTTTAAACTTTCCAAAGGAGAAATTTCCGCCAAGGCTGTTATTACAAGTACATCAATCTTTTCGGAATTAGATTGGATGAGGGAGATCATTTTGGCGAAGGGGTTTTCCGGGTCGTTTTCCGCGGCAGATTTTTCAATTAATAATGGTTTCGAAAAATCTCCTTGGGATAAAAGAAACATCTTTGATTCAGAACTGGTTTTGGCATCGGCAGAGGAGAGGTTCGCCACGGCCCAGTTTATTTTTTTAAGGTCGTAAGAAGGATTTGCCTTTTCTACCAGCCAACTTTTCAAAACTTCAGCGTTTCTGGGAAAGCCAAGGTTTTCCAATTTTAAAGTGGGAGAAATTGGAATGCCACCGGGTTCAGCCGATTTTAGCGGCAAGCCAAATGCTATTAAAAGCATTGAAAATATGAATAAAGCTGGAATGTGCCTCATGGTGTTTCTCCAGCTTTAAAAGGTTTGAATTTGCCTGGTGCAGTTTCCCATAAAACTTTACCATCCCTGCGAATTTTAACAAGTTTGTTAGCTTGAAGATTACTTGTCAAAATGGTTCCATCCATGTTGCGGGTGGCTATTCCGGGTGCTGTGGAATCATATTCATGCAAAAGATTTCCCCGGTCACTAAACTCCATGATTTTGTTGATGGTGGGTACGGAAACAAGGATCTTGCCATCCGCAAGCAAGGTCGCACCGTTCAAGCCAAAATTTGTGGGGAAAGGAATAATACCTTTGGATAATTCCGAGCCTTTACTGTTTATTTTGGCAAGATTGCCGCTGTATTGAAGCACAAGATATTCCGTGGGTCCTGATTTACGGGCCGCCAGAATCGTTTGGCCACTAACCGAATGTTTGAATATTTCCTTTCCTTTGGAATCCAGTTCAACAATTTCGTTTCTGGCAGCGATGAAGATATTTCCGTTGGATGTTTTCTGGACATAAAAAGGGTTTTGAATCTGCTTTTCCCAAAGAATATTTCCCCGAATGTCTCTTTCGGTAACTCTGTTGTTACCTGCCTCGGATATCAACACCCTGCCTTGGTTGAATTTTGCATCATTAGGCGAATTAAGGTTGATGATTTCCCATAATATTCCACCTTTTTCCCCCATCAGCAAAACTCTGCCGGATTTTTTTTCAGGATTCATGTTTTCAACAAGCAGTATTGGATTTGAAAGTTTGCTGGAGGTTGGTTTTATTAATTGAATTTTTCCCTTGTTGGCTTCCAACCATGTACCAAGTCGTTCAATAGTTTTGACGGTTTCTTCTGCCGATTCGGTGTTTATTTCCGTTGTGGTGTTTTCAATCTGCCCGGCCATCCAATTCATTAGCCAGGAAGCTTTCTGATTTGGAAGTTCTTTGCATGTTTCCAGGATAAGTTTTGCGCATTCATAGGGGTCTTTGGGAAACATGACTTTTGCATAGGCGATTTTTAGTACTGCGGATTTTTCGTGGATTTTAGACTTTATTTCCTGAAAAAATTGGCTGTCTGTGGAAATCAGTTCCAAGGCAAGGGCTTTTGATGGTTCCGAGCTGTTGTTGTTTTTTAAAACACTTTCGCATGCAATGGTTTTTTTTGGATCCTTATTTAGAACACTTTTTAATTGTTCCATTGTTTCCTCATCCGGACATGATGAGGCGTATTGAATTAAAGTATTTGCGGCATCTTCTGGCTGGGAAAGTTCAATCAGTTGGATAAGTGCCGTGGTAACTTCTTGTTTCCTGGTGATTTTTTCCAGTTCACCAATCACTTTTGCAGTTGCTGATTCAACTTTTTTCGAATTATTGGCCAGATTCAGTAAAAAACCAGCCTCAGCCGGTGAAAGATTTTCTAAGGATGGTTTTGTTAATTCTGTTCCTTCACTGATCATCTTGGATACCATCGAACGAATGGTTATAGCTTTTTCCGGGGAGATAGTCGCCAACCTTACAGGGGCAAGCAAATCCCGCGATTGAATGTTTTTCCACCATGCTTCCCAAATGGATTGGCGTATTTTTTGGGAAAGCTGATCTGTCGGCAATGGACCTTGTACTGACCATTCGCCGGCAATCGCCATCAGGGTATCTTCAATTTTCCTCGCATTTTCAGTTGTGGCTGTTTCCAAAGCTTTCAAAGCCTGAGGAATGGCCCGTTTGTCCATCTGCTTTAACAAAGCCAGTGTGGCCTTGCTGGAAACCTGTTCCGAAGAATCTGCAAGTAATTTCAGAACCTGTTCATCACTAGCCCATTTTTTTTGGATAAGTAGCTCGGCAGCCATGGCCCTTTTCCTTGGGTGGCTTTGGCTTAAAGCCGCTGAAAGTATTTCTTTAGCATGTTCTGATTGGCCTGCCCAGTTTTTTAATGCCTCGGATGTTTCCTCAAGAATTTGATTATTGGGGGCGAATGGGGCATACCCTAGAATGGCCAAACCTGCTCTGGATTGGGTATCTTGGCTGGCAAGCCGAAGTGATATTTCAACTAGCCTTGTAGCATGGTTCCCATGAATCAAGTCCAAACATTCGCGGGCGTTCTTGGAGTTTGCGCTGGTTGTGGCATTATTTTTTGAATTCTCCAAATGCCAGATTGAATAATCCCCTGCATTAATGAGCATTTGCCTGGCTTTTTGGCGGGTTTGTGGGGCCGGATCAGTTAGGTCCCGAATCCACATATCCAAATTTTCTTTGGATGGTGGGGGGCTGGCTCTGGTTTCCAGTAAAATAATCGCCGAGATATTATCCGAACTATTGAACCCAGCCGTTTGGATTAAATCTTTTTCTGAGATAGTCTGGGAATAAACAAAATTTCCGCTGCCAATCAAAATCAGCAGGGTTAGGTACAACGCTTTGGGATTAAATTTCCAATCAGTCATAAAAGCACCATTTGTTTTTACAATTTTAGTGCCCCGAGGCTATTCTCTGAAGAAGATTTTTCAAAAGGATGTTTTTTGTTTTGATGGATTTATTAATTTGTCATCAAAATCATGGGAGTTTTGATTGTGTTAAATAGAACATTTTGCCTTCTGACATTTTTGTCGCTGGCGGCCAGTTCAAATGCCAGTGACAAACCCAATGTATTATTCATAGCCGTGGATGATTTAAATCACTGGGTTGGGCACTTGGGCAGGAATTCTCAAACCAAAACACCAAATATTGACCGTCTTGCAAAGATGGGGGTGACATTTACCAAGGCATATTGTGCTGCTCCCGTTTGCAATCCCAGTCGGGCTGCTCTCATGAGCGGACTTCGCCCGGGTTCCACGGGTGTTTATGATAATGGGCAAGATTGGATAAAAGTCATTCCCCCGGCGCAAACGCTTACTACCCAGTTCTTAAATGCGGGTTACAAAGTTTATGGCGCCGGCAAAATTTACCATGCCAATGCCCACCGTGAAGGGGAATGGACCGATTATTTCGAAGGTGGCCCCCAAAAGGTGAAGGCTCATCCCAGTGCCAAAAATGATGGCGTGGGTGGTATTCGTTTCAAACCCCTTAACAATGATTCCATTCTTCAAGATGAATCCATTGTGGATTATGGAATCAAGGTTCTGGGGCAAACCCATAAAGAACCATTCTTCGTGGCTGTGGGATTGCATAAGCCCCATATGCCTTGGGATGTTCCCATGAAGTACTATGACCTTTTTCCGTTGGATTCCATCCAACTTCCCCCTATTCAGAAAGATGATCTTGCGGATGTGCCTTCTGGAGGTTTAGCCATGGCAAAACCCATGGGTGATCACGCCCAAATTTTAAAATCCGGACGCTGGAAAGAGGCGGTGCAAGGGTATCTTGCTGCAATAGCTTACTGTGATGCCCAAATTGGAAGGTTGCTGGATGCGTATGAAAAATCTCCTGCTAGGGAAAACACCATGATAGTTTTTTGGGGAGATCACGGGTGGCATCTGGGGGAGAAGGAGCATTGGCGAAAGTTTGCCCTTTGGGAAGAGGCAACCCGAATGCCGTATATTTGGGTGGTACCTGGGGTCACCCGGGCTGGTGGGGTTTGCTCAAGTCCGGTTGATTTGATGAGCCTTTATCCCACCTTATGTTCAATTTGTAAAGTGACTGCTCCTTCCAATCTAGAAGGTTTAAACATCAAAGCGCTGCTCGAAAATCCATCGGTAAAATGGGAGAAACCAGCAATTACGACCTTCCATTTGAACAACCATTCCCTTCGTACAGAGCGCTGGCGGTATATCCGTTATGCGGATGGGGGAGAGGAACTTTACGACCACAATAACGATGAGTATGAATGGAAAAATCTTGCCAAGGAACCCGCCTACGCTGACCTAAAGAAAGAACTGGCTAAAAGCTTTCCCAAAGTGAACAAACCCGAACTGCCCCGCAAAAAAGAATAATTTTTACGGTAGCAAAACTTGGATGCGGGCGGCTTTGCGCTGGCGTGCAAGAGTTTCCTGGAAGAATTCTTCCGAGCAAAACTCTCTGACATCTTCTTTAACCTTTTTGAAGTCGGAAGGTTGGCCCTGCTTTCGATCATTCACCCGAATCAGGTGAATGCCCATTTCAGTTTCAAGGACATCGCTCATCTGGCCGGGTGTCAATCGGAACGCTGCCACTGCCAGCGGTTCCTCCAATGCGAATTTTCTGGGAATGAATCCAAGATTGCCGCCTTGTGGGCCGGAAGGATCCTGAGAATAGGTTTTGGCGGCGGTGGCAAAATCCATTTTCCCGGAGGCTATCACAGCTTTAACCTGACCCATGGTGTCTTTAAGCTTGGCCCTTTCCCCCGCACTGGTACCAGGAGGGGTTCGCATAATGATCAGGCTGACATTTATCGTATTGTTGTCAAAAAAGTCCTTGTTTTGAATGTAATAGTTTTGCACCTGCTCCTCGGTAATTTTCGAGGCGGCAAAGTTAGCCCATTGTAATTTAAGCCTGAAAGTGCGCTTAAGCTGGGCTTCGGTCTGCATGGTTTCCTTGCAGAAATCTTGCAAAGACTTCCCCTGTTTTCGAAGGTCGTTGGAGAAATCGGTGACTTTTTGCGTAACAACTTCTTCCGGAACAGCGGTCGTGCTTTGCCGGATAAATTGCTGCATTAGCATGTCGTCAATCAACATGGCAAGGGCATCGCGTTCCATTTGCCTTTTCGTATTGGCTGGAACTTGTATGGGGCTTGGCCCCATCATTTTAAGTACATTTTCAAGTTCAGCCCCTGTGATTTGTTCCCCATTGATCTGGGCCACAACTTGAGGATATTTGGCAGTTTGGGGTGTTTGGCTAAATGAAAAGCTAGCTCCCACTAGTCCCATTGCAAATGCAATTTTGAAAACAACTCTTCGGATAACCATGACGATACTCCAATTTTGCCCCAAAGGAATGTCAGGCACTTACCAAGAAAAAAATGATTTGGCGAGGTCAATTCTTGGTTTCGCCTGAAATGGAATTGGTTATACTTGGCCCAACCTAGATGGAACATCCATCTGTGAAACTAGAGGAGTTAATTATGAATTTGGGTAATCTCTCTCGTCGTGGATTTATGGAAAAGTCGGTGGCGCTGTACGCAGCCATGGGGTTCCCGCTTTGGTACAGCAGGGAATTAAGCGCGCAGGCAGCCAATAAAGCGGATGTGCCAAATGGGCCTGTGATGGCTGCCATTGGTATCGGAAGTCCCAAAAGTCGTGGAAATGCAATTTATAATGATGCCCGCAGGCACAAGGCCAAGTATGTGGCTGCTTGCGATGTGGAATCGAACCACCTGGCACGCGCCGTGAAGATGATGAAGGATCATGGCTATAACGATGCTCAGGGCTATAAAGATTTTCGTCAGGTTTTGGATCGCAAGGATATTGAAGCCGTTACCATTGCAACTCCGGATCACTGGCACGCTTTGATTGCGATCGAGGCACTTCGTAAAGGGAAGGATGTGTATTGCGAAAAGCCATTAACCCTTACGATTGAGGAAGCCCTGAAGGTAATGCAGGCTGCTGAGAAGTATGGCAAAACTTTCCAGACCGGAAGCCAGCAGCGTTCCGATAAAAGGTTCCGTCTTGCTTGCGAACTGGTTCGCAATGGCCGCATAGGAAAGATTCAACATGTTGAATGCCGTATTGGAACCAACCCTGTAAGTGGCAAGATTGCCAAGGCCAAGCCGCCGGAAACCCTGGATTGGGATTTCTGGCTTGGACCCACACCCATGGTGGATTATCTCTTTGAGAACCGTGGAATGCGCACCAATAACAAGGGCGGTCAGTCTGCGGTGGAGTTTACCAATTGCCATTATGAATTCCGTTGGTTTTATGATTACTCCGGTGGCAAGATGACCGATTGGGGCGCCCACCACATAGACATAGCCCAATGGGGCCTTGGAATGGATGGACAGGCACCCGCAACCATCGAGGGATCTGGTGAAAAGCCTTACGCCGGCGGTGATGGTTACAACACGCATCCGAAGTTCCGAGTCAATTACACCTACGCAAACGGTATCAAACTGGTTGTGACCGATTCCACCATTCCGGAAACGATTGGTGACAAGGATAACAACGGCATTCTGTTTGTTGGTGAAAACAAGCAATGGATCTTTGTGAATCGTGGCAAGATCACCGCAAGTGATCCCAAGATTCTGGAAGAACCCCTTAAGTCAGACGCAACTCGTCTAGAGGTTTCCGATGATCACATGGGCAACTTCATGGAATGCAGGCGAACTGGCAAGAAGCCTATTTGTAACGCCGGGGTGGGTGGAAGCTCGGTGATTGTATGCCACCTTGGAGCAGTTGCATTGCGTCTAGGTAGAAGTGTGAACTGGGATCATGAAGCCAAACAGTTTGTGCAGGATGATGCGGCAGCGCATCGTCTTAGGATTTTAAACAGGGGCAAGAAGCGTTCCACGGGCACCAAGTTGGATGCCGAGGCAAACGCAATGATCAGCAGACCGGTTCGCAAGCCTTGGAAGCTTGAAGTGTAAAATTTGTGCCTTAACGGGAAAGGGGTCCGGGAAACTGGACCCCTTTTTGTTTATGAACCGATTAATCTGGTTTCATCAGTCCGATGAATTGCTGCTTCGCGATTGCGAGGTGGATACCTACAGGGCTAGTGGTCCCGGGGGGCAAAAGCGAAATAAAACGAGTTCTGCAGTAAGGATTCGACACAAACCCAGTGGCTTGATCGTGATAGCCGAGGAAAGCCGGTCCCAGCATGAGAACAAAAGCAAGGCACTGAGGCGATTACGAAAGGCAATCTGTCTGAAAATTCGGGAGCCTGCCCCTTCCGGGGAAGATATTCCCGGTGAAATTTTGGCAGCGATGGATTCCGGGGGTAAGCTGACTGCAGGAAAGAAACATCCCGCTTTTCTGCCTGCTATTGCGGTGATACTTGATATGCTAGATGCACATCAGGCAAAGGTAAGTGATCTTGCGAAAAGCTTGCAGGGCACTACCGCCATGGTGGTGGGTTTTTTAAAACAGGATGATAAGGTCTGGGAAGCAGTAAACCAGATTCGCCAAAAGCATGGCCAGCATCCGCTGTACTAGTAAACTTGGTGGTGCTAAAGATGAAGCCGTATGGATTTTCCTGGGTGGAGGAGCCCCTGCTTGCTGGTTTGGCAAGGCCTGCATCTGAAGAGGAATTGCAGTGGCTTCGCGACCATGGAATAGATCTTTTGATTTCCCTTACCGAGGAAAAACTTCCCAAACACTGGCTGGATAAGGCTGGACTTCTCGGCGTGCATGAACCTGTGGTGGATATGCAACCTCCAACACTGACCCAAATAGAGAAGATCATCAATTCCATTTTAAAAGCCCATCAGGCAAAAATGGGTGTTGCTATACATTGCGCGGCGGGTATGGGGCGTACAGGGGTGGCCCTTGCCTCCTATTTTGTCGCCAAGGGTATGGAGCCATCCCAGGCTATTGCCAAAATTCGCACACTAAGGCCTGGGTCGGTGGAAACCGAAGAACAGGAACATTCCATTCACGAATATTCCCGCAAAAACCGTGGTTGAGAAGAAAGCTTTATCTGTCCGAGTTTGGCATATCGATCAAGATTCGGCTTGAAGCTTAACGAACGCCTCGGGTAGATAATCCAAAATATCTTTGGCGGTCAGGGAATATTCTCCCAATTGTTCTGCTGCCAAATCACCTGCAAGTCCATGAAGATATGTGCCAAGGCAACCGGCTTCCATGGAGTTGAAGCCTTGTGCTAAAAGAGCACCTAGCAAGCCTGCCAGTACATCGCCGCTTCCGCCAGTGGCCATTCCGGGATTTCCTGTGGAATTTACAAATAGTTCGTTTCCATTGGTGACAATGGTGCCGTGTCCCTTGAGAACCAGGGTGATCTTTTTCTGCATAGCAAAATCTTTTGCCATGCTGGATCGATTGGACTGGATATTGGAAGTTGGAAATCCCGTAAGGCGAGAAAATTCTCCGGGGTGGGGTGTCATAAGGGTACACGGAGATGGTTCATGCTGAGGCATGCCAAATAGGGCGATACTGTTTAGAGCATCCGCATCGATAACCACCGGTTTGCCTGTTTGAAAAATCTGATTTAGTAAAGAGAGGCATTCTTGGGATGGTCTTAAACCTGGCCCAATAACAATCGATGTGGCTTTCTTAAGAAGGTCGGAGGATGCGAGCCTTTCCAGGGGTGAGGTTGTGTAGCAAGGGTTTCCAATAGCGACTTCCGGTTGAATGATGGCGGGACAGGCAACACAAACAAGCCCGGCGCCACCTCGTAGGGCAGCACTCCCTGACAGGACTGCCGCGCCAGACATTCCCGCACTGCCTGCAATAACAAGAACGGTTCCAAAGCTGCCTTTGTGGCTATCCTGTTTTCGAGATTTTAGGGGCGGAATCATGCTGGAGTTCCAATTATTGTCAGGGAGAAAGTAGCGTAAGGTTTGGTTCAGATTTACCAAAACCTGCCAAAAGCAGAATTAATTGTTTGGGGTTTGCCAGTCCGGTTTCCATGGCCACCTTGCGAGCACAGGACTTCGGATCTTCAAAATCTTCCCTCGAAACAAGCATGGGCTGAACTCCCCAGGAAAGGTTCATTTTTCGAATGGCCCTTAAATCTGTGGATACCGCAAGGACCGGTGCCAGTGGCCTGGTGGCACTCACAAAAGAAGCCGATTTGCCACCTTTGCTGCGAACCACAATAACACTTACTGGAAGTTCCCTGGCAAGGTTTGCAATGGATCTTGCGATGGCATGGCGCGTGGAATCCTGATTGGTTTTGCCCACCTGATGATTTTCAGGGGCAGGTTGGTCATGGTTGATCAGCCAGCTTTCCGCCTCATGGGCAACTTTTGCCATCATTTGAACCGCCGCAACGGGATATTGCCCCGATGCACTTTCCGCAGAAAGCATGACTGCATCCGCGCCATCAAACACCGCGTTGGAAACATCAGAAACCTCTGCCCGAGTAGGGCGTGGGTTGGTCGTCATCGATTCCAGCATTTGAGTTGCCACAATAACCGGTTTGGATTTCTGTTTTGCCCGGCGAATTAAGTCTTTCTGGATAACTGGAACCTTTTCCGGTTGCATTTCCACCCCCAGATCACCACGTGCCACCATGATGCCATCAGCGGCATCTAGGATGGCATCAATATCCTCAAGGGCCTGTGGTTTTTCAATTTTGGCAATGATGGGCAGGTGCCTGGCTTGCGAATGCAGCACCTCTTTCAAGGCCAGCACATCCCTAACACTTCGAACAAAGGAAAGTGCCAGGAAATCAATATCCGTTCCAAGGATAAAATCGATATCTTCGAGGTCTTTCTCAGTCAGGGAAGGCGCTGAAACTACTGAACCCGGAAGGTTTAATCCCTTGTTGTCCTTAAGTCTACCACCCCGGATGACCCTGGCTTTTACGGTGGTTTTTTCGGTGGACAGGACTTCCAATTCCAGAAGTCCATCGTCCAGCAAAATACGATTACCTGTAGCCACATCCTTTGGTAGCTGCTGGTATTGAACTGGAATTACCTCGGTGCTTCCAACGATGTTTCGTGTGTCGAGAGTAATATTTTGGCCGTCCTTCAGGTCGACCATGCCATCGCTAAATTTCCCAATTCGCATCTTGGGGCCGCATAAATCCGCCAGTACCGCGACTTCGATTCCGGCTTGTTCGGCTACTTCTCGAATCATCCTGAGATTTAACTGATGCAAATCATGTGTGCCGTGGGAAAAGTTGAGGCGGAAAACCCGAACCCCCGATTGGATGAAAGCAAGAAGTGTTTCTTTGTTGGCGCTGGCAGGTCCAACCGTTGCCACAATCTTTGTTCTTAAAAAATCTGCCACCATAAGATTTGGTTCCCTTTAAGAATATATTCTAGGTGTTCTTCCATGGAAGTTAACCAAGGCGGTTGTGAAAAACTGGAGAAGAGGGAGGCTTGGGAGTGCGGATTTTAATTAGTTCTACTATTGACAGTTTATCAAATCAGGTTATCAGTCCAAGTTGAAGGGGTATTGTTTTGCCAGCGTCTTGAATGGGGAAAAGTGACGCTTCAAGACAATAGATGAACCGGATGAAAGCCGGTATTCGGGGGATATATGCGAAGAAACACATCAAAAATCTTGTGGAAACTGATGCTTGGGCTGGCTCTTGGAACCACATCCAATGTTATGGCGCAGGATGTGGATGTACCCTTAACATTACCACCGGCACCTATGAATCCTTCCACAAAGGCCCCGGCAATTTTGACCTCTGAAAAAGAAAAAGTGGTTGCAGAGGATACAGGCGGGGAAAACAACGAAATTTCCAGAGAAATAGCCTCCGCTGGTTCTTCTGGTAAGGGCTACATGCTTGAAGGGCTTTATCTTTTGGGTGATTACTATCTTGTAAGGCCAAGGCGTCAGGCGAATGATTTTGCGATAAGTTCCAATCAGAGGTTGGGGGTTGTGGATGGACAAACTCAGTACATGAGCTGGAACACGGAAAGTGGGTTCAAGGTGACCGGTGGTTACCAATTTCAAAGTGGCTGGGATCTTAGTGTTGGTTACTTTTATGTGCACAGTAGTGGGAATAGTACCGCGGTTGCACCCGCTGGTGGTGCCCTTTACGCAACCCTAACCAACAACACTTTCGACGATGTTTCAAGCGCAACAGCCACCGGAAATCTGGATTACAACTTCATTGATATTGAAGCCGGAAGGACCATTCAGCCGACGGAAAATTTACATCTTCGTGTCACCGCTGGTGGCAGGATTGCCTGGATCGACCAGCAATTTAGCGCGATTTATAACGGTGGAAGCATGGCGGCTTTGAATGATTTCGTTTCAAGTCCAGTGCATTTTTCGGGTGCCGGACCAACCGTTGGGGCCGAGGGTGTTTGGGATGTGAACCAGTATTTTGGTTTTTATGGCAGGGGCAAAGGTGGAATCCTTAGCGGATCATTCAAGAGCAGCCTGACAGAAACAAATAATAACGGAGAAGTGACATTTTACAATGTGACGGACAAATATGACGGCCTTGTTCCCGTCGTGGAAATGGGTATTGGCGGTATCATTCGCAAGGACCATATGCATCTGAAAATCGGCTATGAGCTGGTGAATTATTTTAATATGGTGGATAGTCTGGATTTTCAGTCCCTGAGTTTTGGTAAAATCAGCAGGCGTATGAGTGACCTCAGCCTGGAAATGCTGATGATAGAATTTGGTCTTACTTTCTAAGTGTAGGGCTTGCATTGGGAGCCGGTGGGAATTTAGTTCCCGCCGGCTTTTTTCTTTGATACTTTTCAGAATCGGCTTAAAGGGACTTTAGGATCCTGATTCAAAAGCAGGGAAGCGGATTGCATGTTGAGAATCCAGATTGTCTATCGTGGAGAGCAGAACGAATTGGAGCATGCTTCCGGTCCCTTTGAATTTGGCCGTGGGCCGGCTAGGGATGGAATCGTTCGGTTTGTAACTTGGGATTCTTATGTTTCCGCAAACCACATGCGTTTGGAGCAGATTGGCGAAGATGTCATTTCGGTTAAAAACCTTAGCACTCGAAACAATATTCGCTTGAATGAAAAAGATTCGATCCCTGTGGGTGAGGGCGCCCAGTTGTTTTTACCTGCCACCTTTATGGTTGGTGAAACCCTGCTGCGGATTGAAAAAGTCGCACAGGAGGCCCCGATGGGGCCCATGGATTCTTTGGATGTTAATTCCACTCTTCTGGCTAAATCAGATTCCCCGTCCTTGTTTGAATTGGGTGGATCACCGAGTCCTGAAAAATTGGCCCAATGGTTGGAAACACTTCTTGCTGTGCAAAGGTCCGCGGCAGGTTCGCTCCAGTTTTACCAGGAAAGCGCCAAGGCACTTGTGGAACTTATTGGTTTGGATCGTGGTTTGATTTTAATGCTTAGAAATGGTCGGTGGATGGTTCAGTCGAGGTTTCCTGACGAGGATGTAGACCATCGGGAATTTAGCGCCGCCGTTCTTCAGAAAATGTCAACTGAGCGCAAAACGATTTTTCAAAGTGGAACTGCGCTTCAGGTTCAATCCGAAAGCGTAATGGAGTTAGAGGCAGTCATAGCCTCCCCCATTTTTGATGCTAGGGAAAAAATTGTCGGCGCAGTCTACGGAATTCGTAATAAACACCAAAAGTCTGGAACCAAGGACCTTGGCATAACCCCATTAGAGGCGCAGGTGGTTCAACTTTTGGCAAGTTCCGTGGGGATCGGCCTGGCGCGCCAGGAGCAGGAAGCGGAAGCTAGCAGGTTAAAGGTGCAGTTTGATCAGTTCTTTTCAGCGGATTTAGCCAGGGAGTTGCAGAAAAATCCCAAGTTGTTGGATGGTGTCGAGACGGAGGTGACAGTTCTTTTTGTGGATTTACGTGGTTTTAGCAGAATCTCTGAGAAAATGAATCCTTCGGAAACCTGTCGATTGGTTTCTGATGTGATGGAGGAACTTACCAACTGTGTCCACAATCAGGATGGAGTTGTGGTGGATTATGCGGGGGATGGATTAATGGCCATGTGGAATGCTCCTGCCAGGCAGGAAGATCATGCCACAAAAGCTTGTAAGTCTGCATTAGCCATGTTGGAAAGGATGCCATTAGTACAAGAGCGTTGGAAAACCAAAATTGAGGGTGTATTAAAAATAGGGGTTGGAATTAACACCGGCATGGCCCTGTGTGGTAACACCGGCAGCAAGGTGAAATTCAAATACGGGCCTCTTGGTCATACTGTTAACCTTGGTAGCAGGATTGAAGGAGCCACCAAATACCTCGGGGTGCCTATCCTTATAAGTGGCTACACGAGAAGGCAAATTAGTGAAAGCTTTGCCACAAGGCGTATTCGGTCGGTAAAGGTGGTTGGAATTAATGAACCTGTTGATCTTTATCAGGTTCATGCAGTTAGCAAAAACCAGCCTTGGATGGAGTTTGCCGAGACATACGAAAGAGCTTTAAAGGAATTCGAGTCAGGAAGGTTCGGGGAAGCCAGCAAGCTGTTGTACCCTTTGATTTCCGGAAAGGATGGAGAGTATGATGTGCCTAGCCTTGGATTGATGGCAAGAACCATCCAATACATGCGAAGTGTTCCCCCAGAGGGATTTTGTGGAATTGAAGAATTGGAATCCAAGTAATTCAGGGAAATATTCATGTGCTCAAAATTAAAATTCCTTCTGGCGTTACTTTTTGCGCTTGTTCCGGTTTTGGCCAGTGCGCAAGTTGAAAAGGTGCCACCCGACTTGGGAACCAGAAAAACTGGCTCCGACTGGGAGGGGTTTCTTGGGCCCACATCCAACAGTATTTCTTCTGAAAAAGGCTTGAAACCATGGCCCAAACAGGGGCCAAAGGTTTTGTGGGTTTCGCCAATGGGAGAAGGATATTCTACTGTGGCAGTCAGCAGGGGGAGGGCGTTTTTATTCGATAGAACCCGTGAGGGAGTTCGGTTGAGGTCTGTTGAAAGTGAAACTGGAAGAGAACTTTGGAAGTTTATTTATCCCTCAAATTATGAAGACGCTTATGGTTACAGCAACGGGCCAAGATGTTACCCGGTTGTGGAAAAAGACAGGGTGTATATTTACGGTGCCGAGGGAATGCTCCATTGTCTTGATGTGCAAACGGGAAAATTAAATTGGAAGCTGGATGTAAACAGGCAGTTTGGTGTCATTCAGAATTTTTTTGGCGTGGGTAGCACGCCAATCATTGAAGGTAACCTTCTGATTGCCCAGGTGGGGGGAAGTCCCAAGGGGAGCGAAACAGTTCCTTTTCAGGAACTTAAGGGGAATCAGAGTGGCATAGTCGCATTTGACAAATTCACCGGCAAAGTTGTTTATCAGGTTTCGGATGATCAGGCTAGTTATGCCGTGCCCGTGATTGCCAGTATGAACGGCAAAAGGGTGGGGTTGCAATTTGGAAGAACCGGGTTGTATTCCTTTGATCCTTCAAATGGTAAGCCTGGTTTTAGCTTCCCCTGGCGCGCCAGAATTCTGGAAAGTGTGAATGCTGCTAATCCAGTGGTGGTTGGCAACAAGGTGCTGGTTTCCGAAACCTATGGGCCGGGCAGTGCGCTTCTTGAGGTTAATGAGAATAACTACAAGGTTCTCTGGGATGACCAAAATAAAATTCGTGACAAATCCCTTCAATGCCATTGGAATACCCCGGTTTACATCGAAGGATTTTTATATGGCTCCAGTGGCAGGCATAAATCCAATGCGGAGTTGCGGTGTGTGGAATTTGCGACTGGGAAAGTGAAGTGGAGCGAACCGGGGCTTTCTCGTTCATCCATTCTGGCTGTGGACGGGCATTTGGTAGTTCAGGCGGAAGATGGTTTTGTTCATTTGTTGAAAGTGAATCCTGAAAAGTTTGATCTGGTGCAGTCGGTTCTATTTCGGGATTCGAACAACCTGCCTTTATTGCAAGAGCCATGCTGGTCTGCACCAGTGCTTTCCCATGGTTTACTTTATTTGCGAGGCAGAAACGCCTTGGTGTGTGTGGAATTGATGGATGCTAAATAGTTTCAACTTGTGGAATAGTGTGCTCGGAAGCTAAAATCTTTACATCCTTCCTTAGATTAGCTTGGCCGGGGATCTCATGTACAAATGGATTGTTATTACCCTTCAGGGCCTATTGGTTTCCGGTGCCGCAAATGCATTGGAAGACACTAAGCTTGAATACTTTGAATCTAAAATTCGCCCAATCCTTGTGACTCATTGCCTTGAATGTCATAGCGCTGCAAAAAAGGTTCGTGGTGGACTAAACCTCGACAATCACGCCGGCTTTTTAAAAGGTGGTGATACTGGTACGGTGATAGTTCCGGGCAAACCCGAGCTAAGCCTGCTAATAAATGCGGTGGAGTACAAAGAAGAATTAAAGATGCCTCCAAGAGGCAAACTTTCTGAAAACCAAATTGCGGACCTGAAAAAATGGGTGAAAGATGGGGCAGTGTGGCCTGACGAAAAATCTGTCGCACATTCCCCAAAGAAAGATGGCATTGATATTCAAAAAAGAAAGCAGTTCTGGTCCTGGCAGTTTCCTGCCAAAGTGAACGTTCCAAAAATACAAAGTGACTTGGTTCAAACGCCTGTTGACGCCTTCATTTTTGAAAGAATCCAAAGGGAAAATCTTAAGGTTGCTCCCAAGGCGGCTAAAAATATTCTGCTGCGAAGATTGTACCTGGATTTGGTTGGTTTGTTACCAACGGAAGAGGTTCTGAGGCAATTTGAAAATGATTCTTCACCCGATGCGTTTGAAAAAGTGGTGGATAAATTGCTTGCATCTCCAGCGTTCGGGGAAAGATGGGGCAGACACTGGTTGGACTTGGTTCGATATGCGGAATCCCGTGGCCATGAATTTGATTTCAACATACCTAATGCCTTCCAGTACCGGGATTATGTGATCAGGGCCTTCAATGATGAAGTTCCCTACGATCTTTTCGCCAGGGAGCACATCGCAGGAGATTTGATTCCCCAACCGCGTTTGAATGTCGCCAATCAGGGTAATGAATCGATTATTGGTACTGGATTTTATTTTTTGGGTGAAGAGGTTCATTCACCTGTGGATATAAGGCAAGATCAAGCGGACAGGTTCGATAATCGGATCGATGTTTTCGGGAAAACTTTCATGGGTTTGACGATTGCCTGTGCGCGGTGCCATGATCACAAATTTGATCCGATTCTTTCCAAGGACTACTATTCGATTTTTGCATTTCTTGAAAGTAGCCGTTACAGGTCGGTTCGGTTTCAGGGCATGACACAAAATCGTGCTGTTGCCAGGGATCTTGAAAAGATGCGCTTGGAGAAAAGTCATGATTTTGTGAACAAATTAAAGGCTGAACTTGAGAATAGCATTTTACATTTGGATGCCACGCTGAATGTTTCGCGGAATATACTTAAAAATCACTCTGCAAAATTGGAAGATATCCAGGGGCAAGCTCTCCGAAAATTAATCCAAGAGGAAGCCCAGGGCCAAAATCTTGACCCCGTATTAGCCTCTCGAACAATTCTTGCGTTGGCCATTGGCTTGAAATCCAACGATGAACTTAGGCGACAGTTGGCTGCCGCCATCCTTGAAAATCGCGCAGCCAAACCCAAGGCAAAGATTCCTTTTCGACGATTCAGCGATCTGGCAGGGAACAAGAAAGTCGAGGTCGATTATTCCAATATCAAGCCAGAACAGTGGCTGCCTGATGATGTCACATTTGGAACGCGACCCGTTCATGCAGGCGAAGTCAAATTTGAATCTTGGAATAAAGGACTTCAAATTCAAGAGGTTTCAGGTGCCCGGTTGGATCCATTCTGGAAAAACATAAAGGTTTCATCCAAGTCCGAATCCGACCCCGGGGCATTGGGTGGGGATAGAACAGGAAAGACAATTACCTCACCATCTTTTCAAGTGCAGGATGGTTTCGTTCATGTCCTTATGCAAGGCAAAGCAAAGATATTGTGTTCGGTGGGATCACATGTAGTGTTCGCCGGTCCGCTTCACGGTGGTTTGATTCGAAATGTGGATCAGAAACAACTGGGTTGGGTTACTTTTGACTTAACCCGCTACAAGGGTCTACCTGTACACGTCGAGGTTTCTTCCCAAGATCCCGATTTTGCATTAGCCATGATCGCTCAAGGTGATTCTTCAACTTGCATTCAGCCAGTGGATCATTTTCAAAATGAGATTCGAAAAGCTTGCGCGTCTGGCGAATCTTTAAGGTCTTATTTAAAAGATGGATTGCAAAACTTGCTGACTGCCATTGGGCAAAACCGATTTCCCGATGGCGAAGAGGGAATTTACCTTTCCAAAATATTTGGATTACTAAATACCCTGGGGCTTTTGCCTTGGGGAGATCCTGAAAAGAATCCCTTTAGTGAATCAGAGTTCCAGGCAAAATTGAAGATGTTGGAAAGCAATGCTGTTTGGGATTCGGAAATATCCCTGGCAATGCTGGATGGTACCCCTTTGAATGAGAAGGTTTTTATAAGGGGAAACCATAAATCCTTGGGTGAAGCCGCACCAAGGGCGTTTCTGACTGCCCTTGGCAATAAAGTCCCTGAAAATCCATCCATTGGTAGTGGGCGCCTCGATCTGGCAAATTGGGTGACTGACACTAAAACCAACCCATTTTTTTCAAGAGTTATGGTGAATAGGGTTTGGCATCATATTTTTGGACGTGGGATCGTTGCATCGGTGGATAATTTTGGAGAACTGGGCGAAAAACCAACCCATGCGGAATTGTTGGATTATCTTGCGCTTCAATTTGAAAAAGATGGATATTCGCTAAAAAAGCTGATTCGCCTTATGGTCACCAGCCGTGTTTACCAAAGCACATCCCAAAACATCCCAGAAAATAACACTAAAGATCCCCAGAATTTATTCCTGGCAAACATGCGATTGAAGCGCATGGAAGGCGAAACTATTCGAGATTCCATGCTTGAAATTTCCGGCGGATTGGACACCGCAATGTTTGGAAAGTCTGTGCCTGTATATTTATCTAGCTTCCAAGAGGGCAGAGGTAGACCTCAAAGTGGGCCTGTGGATGGAGCTGGTCGTAAAAGTATCTATCTTGGTGTTAGAAGAAATTTTCTCTCATCATTCCTTCTTGCTTTTGATGCTCCCATACCTTTTTCCACGGTTGGTCGCAGAAGTGTATCAAATGTTCCCGCTCAGGCATTGATCATGATGAATGATCCCTTTGTTCACCAGCAAGCCAAATTGTGGGCTGCTAAGGTTATTAAGACTGTGCCAGACACGGATAAACGGCTGGAGAGTATGTTTATTCAGGCTTTTTCGAGGAAACCTCAGCCTCTTGAAATAAAACACTGCCTTGAGCATTTAGAAAATAGCAAAAAAGACGGGGATGAGATCGAGGTTTGGGCATCACTTGCCCATGCCATTTGGAATGCCAAGGAATTCATCTGGGTAAACTAAATGTAAGAGGTAAGCATGGGTTGCAAACGGTTTTTGCCCAAACCAATAAGTCGAAGACAAATGCTTTTAAACAGTGCCAATGGCTTTGGTGCTCTGGCCTTTCAAGCTTTGGCTTATGGTGAAACCGCAAAAAGTTTGAATCAGGGAGAGACCCATTTTCCCGCAAAGGCAAAAAATGTGATCTTCCTGTACATGGATGGCGGGCCTTCGCAGGTGGATACTTTTGATCCCAAACCTCTCTTGGCAAAGCACAATGGCGAAAACCCCAACAAGCTATTAAAGGTGCAGCCAACGCAGTTTAATAATGTTGGTAATATTTTGCAGTCGCCTTGGAAATTTAATCAGCATGGCCAAAGTGGTATTTGGATAAGTGAGCTATTCCCCTGGATTTCCAAGGTTGCAGATGACCTTGCCATAGTTCGTTCCGCTGTTTCAAATTTTTCAGAGCATACCAGTGCGAATTACTTTATGCACACCGGTAGTGGTTTGCAGGGCAGGCCAAGCTGGGGTGCTTGGACCAGTTATGGTTTGGGAAGCTTAAATAAAAATTTGCCTGGCTTTATTGTTTTAAATGGTGGTCTTATTCCGCCGGGTGGGTTGGATAACTTTAACAGCGGTTTTTTGCCTTCCGCCTACCAGGGTTCGGTTTTTAAATATGGCTCCAATCCAGTTGCCAACATTGATCCCAAGGAAAATCAACCAGGCATGCAAAATGCCAAATTGGATCTGGTTCGAAAGTTGGATTCCTTGTCGCAAAGCTCCCGTCACAATGAGATCGAGGCAGCGATAGCCAATCAGGAAACTGCATTTCTGATGCAAACATCCATCCCTGAGCTCATGAGTATTGAAGGGGAATCCAAGGCAACAAGGGATCTTTACGGGCTTTCTTCGAGTTATGGTCCCACCAAAATATTTGGAACTCAATGTCTTGTTGCCCGCAGATTGGTTGAAAGAGGAGCAAGGTTTTTGGAGATAACCTGTCCTAATGTGGGCCATGATCGATGGGATCAGCACTCGAATTTAAAAGATGGGCATGAAAAAAACTGTTTGGCCGTTGATCAGCCTATTTTTGCGCTGATTACCGATCTGAAAGCGCGAGGTTTACTGGATTCCACATTAATTTTGTGGGCGGGGGAATTCGGTAGAACTCCGTTCGCCCAGGGAACGAATGGAAGAGATCATAATCCTTTTGGCTTTTCTGTTTGGATGGCTGGGGCGGGTATCAAAGGTGGTGTAACTTACGGTAGTACCGATGAATTTGGCTATCATGTGGTGGATGGGAAAGTGGAAATCCATGATTTGCATGCTACCATGCTCCATCTTTTAGGCATTGACCATACCAGGTTAACTTTCAGGTTTGGCGGTCGGGATATGCGCCTTACAGATGTTCACGGCGAAGTAATCAAACCAATACTCGCTTAATTTCTTGACCTACCCCCTCCACTTCAAGTTAAGATATTTGGTGGAGGTATGTTATGACAAATCGCTTGATGCCTTTAGTGGCAATATGTGTGGTTGGGTTTGGATTCGCTTATTCTCAGGAATCAGGAAAAGAGAACGCTAAATCTGCAATTAAAGGGCTTGCAATCAACCAGATTGTACCATGTCCTTTCTATCCTTTTATAACCCATGGAAGCCAAAAAGACCGAATTCGTTGCGTTATCAATGAAAAAGCGCGTGAAAAGCTTTTGTTAATTTTTATTCAATCGGAATCGGTACCAGATTTCCTACCTGAAAGTTTGGTTGCCTTGGATGCAAATCTTTCTAAGGTGCCAGACCCTTTGAAGGCTGTTGGTTCCGCTTTGGTTGTCTGGGTCAACCCTGAAATTAAAAGTATAGTCCAAGATGATGAAAAAAGAGTCAAAGTGGTTGAGGGGTTAAGGTCTGCCATTCCAGAAGGGAAATTGCAAAGAATCGTTTTGGGAGTGGATGACCCACTAGACCTTGCCGAATACAATCTCTCCAAAGATTCACAAATCGTTGTAGCCAGCGTTGATAGAATGAATGTAGTTGCCATGAAAGTCTTCAAGGAAGGCGAAGCAAATCAAAAATCCTTAACCGATATTCTTTTGGGAATGGCTGCTGGCAATTCTGGAAAATAACAATCCTGGTTGGAGTTTGAGATGAAGTCGAGTCAGTGGATTGTAGCTGTCTTGATTCTAGGGGTTATGGTTTTTGCCCTGACCTTTTCCATGAACTATCTTGGTGGGTTGAATGAGATTAAACCCGCCAATGTTGATAAGGTTATTGCAAAAAAGAATTCCGAGGACGATGGAATTGGCCAGGAATTGTCATTTTTAAACAAGGTTTTTCCGGTAGATGGGCAGTCGGTTTTAGAAAATGAGTTTAAAGCTGGCGGTGAACAGGATTATTGGTTTACATTTGATGGCAACCGCCCTTTGAAAGTAGGCTTGGATAGTAAAAACTGCACGTGCACCAGTGTTCAACTATTTGTTCCCCCACAAGAACTTGTTGAAAAATCCAAGGGTGATCCCATCAAATTGGATCCTGTTTGGGTGGAAAAATTGGCCAAGGATAATGCTTTCAAGAAGAATTTGGAAGGTAAAAGTAAATCCTATTCGCTGGATAAGAATGAAGAACCTTTTATAAAACCAGGAGATGCAGGATGGGTTCGCCTTAAATGGAAAACGGAAAAAATGGGGCCACAAAGGCTTGCTGCCACCATTTGGTTCGGAAAAAAAGGATCCGGGGCTGATTCGAGGCTTGAGGCCGCGGTTAATGTGTTGCCTTCCCTGATGATGGTCGAAAATGAAAAATCGGTTGATGTTCTTTCTCCACTCGTGCCAAAGAAAAATGTAACGTTTGAATGTTTCTCTTCCACGCGTAAAGACATGAAAATTATTGTCCGGATGAGCCGTCCCAGGCCGGATGAAACTGTAATTATCGGGAACGTTGTGCCGCTTAATGACTTGGAGTTGGCTGAACTAGAAAAAAAGCAAAATGGCATGCCTGTTCTTTCAGGGTTCAGAATACCAGTAACGGTTTCTTACAATGTCCCGGGTGGAAAAGACCTTATGGAACTCGGACCGTTTAGCCGGCAAGTTGAGGTATTGATTATTTCCCCTAAAGATAAGCAGCCTGATCAAGACTCCAAAGTGGATTTCCGGGTTTCTGGAAAAGTAGAGGGAGAGTTTCGGGTGCTGGATGCCGAACAAAAAGGGCGGGTTTCTTTCGGTGCGTTTCAGCGAACTCTTGGTGCCAAGCGAGAAATTAAAATTGAAACGGATCTGACCGGAATTGAATTGGAGCTAGATGAAAAACGAACAGCAGATTTTCTTAAAGTGAAACCAGCCCCTGGGTTTCCACAGGATCAATCTGGAAGAAGAACTTGGAAATATCAAGTTGATATTCCTCCCGGTGCCGTTAGTGGACCGTTCCCAAGGGATGATGAATTTTTCCGTGACAGCGCTATGTATTTAAAATCCAAGGGACCAAATAGCCGTTCGATCAGGGTTCCAGTTGAAGGAAGATCGGATAATTAAATACAATAATTTAAACCCACCAAGGAAGGTGAAGCTTAAATGAATAAACAATATTTGAATCAAACCGGGTTTGTATTGAAGTGTGGACTATTGGTAACAATGACGGGTTTGATTTTTTCCCTGCCATATGTGTTTGGTAATTTCAATCCATCGATTCGCAGGTTGCCGAGTGCAATTCAAAATAATGGCATTGTGATTCCTAAAAACCTTGAGCGTTGGGAAAAACCCGATCTTGCGATTTTGATTACTGCGCAACAACATGGATACTTGTTGCCCTGCGGTTGTTCCAGGCCCCAGGTGGGAGGTTTGGAGCGTCGTTATAATTTTGTCCAAACCCTGAAATCCAATGGATGGAATCTTACCGCCGTGGATTTGGGTGATCTTTCCCAGAAAAATGGGCCTGTTTCCCTTCCTAATGAACAGGGATTGATCAAATATCGTTACGCCATGCAGGCTCAGAAGAAAATTGGTTATAGTGCCGTTGCTTTTGGTGAATACGAAACTGCATTACCATTATTCAATGCTCTGGCTGAATATTCCCTGAATGATCCTCAACCCAGGGTTTTAGCCGCAAACCTTGCCGAAAAGGAAAAGGAATTTCCTGATCAGGTTGCCAATTGGCAAAAAGTTGAAGTTCCAAATTCGACCATTAAGCTGGGGGTTACGGCGGTGGTCGGACCCAGTGTTTCCGAAAAAATCAAGGATCCAAGGGTTAAGTTTACCTCTTCCAAGGATGCTTTGGATTCCGTGTTGAAGGAAATGGACAAAGAAAACATTCAATTGAAAATGCTTCTTTACCAAGGTGTCTTGAACAGGGCAGCAAAGGGTCAGCCCTCCACAGAAGCGATGCGGGCCACACAATCCTACCCAGAATTTCCGATAGTTGTCTGCCTAAGCGAAGAAGATGAACCATCCTCAAACCCCATCACGGTAGATCATCCGGGAAAAGGTCAATCTTTAATTATTAGGATGGGAACCAAGGGGAAGTATGTTGGTGTTCTTGGAGTTTATAAAACTGCAGATAAGAATCAGCCGTTCCGGTTCCGTTATACGATTGTGCAAATGTCCGAAGATTTCATGACTCCGGAATCTATGAAAAAGGGCCATCCTATTCTGGACTTGATGGAAGCCTATGGCCGGGAATTAAAGAATGATAATTATCTGGGAAAAATTGTCCAGGCAAGGCATCCCGTGCAAGTTGCAATGCCAGATACAAATCCAGTTTTTGTAGGTTCGGAAAAATGTAAAAAATGTCACGAGCACGCCTATGAGGTTTGGAAAAATACTCCTCACAGTCATGCGTATCAGACCTTGGTGGATGCTAAAGAACCATCCCAAAGACAGTTTGATCCCGAGTGTATTATTTGTCACACAGTGGGTTTTGGATATCAAAGTGGATTTGTGACAATTGATAAAACGCCTGTTTTGAAGGATGTTGGCTGTGAAAGCTGTCACGGACCATGCAGCGAACACGCCAAAACGCCAAATGATGAAAAGTGGTACAAACATATTAATCCTTGGAAAGCACCGGTGGAGGAATCCCCCAAGGATAAAGAATCCCGTCTTGGTAAAATTGATCAGTTTTGCCAGCGTTGCCATGACATAGATAATGATGTTACATGGACGAATAAGGGTTTTGAAAGAAAATGGCCCAAGATAGCCCATCCAACCCCTGGTGGGCAATAAGCGCTCACTTTTAATACTGAAAGTAAGACAAGGTATTGTCATCAATGAACTCATTGGCGATTCGTCCTTATCTATGGATGCTGATGGGATGTTTGGCTTTCACTTTCATGGGCAACTTTACCTACGCATTGAGCGGAGTTTCAGGAACCGGTTTAAATCTTGACTGGCAATGGATTGCTTTTTTTAGGGCAGGGTTGGTATTTTTCTTTTCCTTGATAATCTCAAATGCCATGAAAGCCCCGCTGGTTTTTCGGGGGTCAAAAAGTTTATGGCTAAGGAGCGTTTCTGGCAGTATCAGTCTCGTTTGCACTTTTTATGCAATGACCAGGCTTCAATTATCCCTCGTTCTAACAATTACAAATATGTTTCCCTTGTGGGTCGCTTGCCTTTCTTATCCTTTACTCGGAAAGCCGGCGGACAAATCTGATTGGCTTGCTGTAATTAGCGCTTTGATAGGTGTTGCATTTATTCAAAAACCAGATGCCCCGGATGATGTTTTGGCCATGGTTTCGGCTTTAATCGCTTCGTTATCCACTGCTTTTGCCATGATTGGATTGCACAAAATAAAAGGAATGGCCACTCAATCGATAGTGGTGCATTTTTCAGGACTTGCTTCGTTTGCATGCCTCTGTTTTTTGCCTGGGGCTAAAAGTGGAATGTGGGGACCATTGGATTTTGGCTGGAATGGTTTTGTGCTGCTACTAGGAGTTGGCTTGTCCGCCACGATTGGACAGACATTTCTTACCATGGCTTTTGCGACGGGTGTTCCCACCAAGGTTGCCGTGATTGGTTTAAGTCAGGTTGTCTTTGCGTTGGTTGGTGACATATTCTTTTGGGACAAGATTCCCCATTGGAATGACGCTGTGGGCATGGCAATGATTGTCATACCTACAGGTTGGACTATGCTTAAACAATCCGATGCCTGATTAAAAGAATTATTTTGCCTTGGATGCTGGCAATTCAAGGCTCCCAATCAGGGAAAGATCCTTGGTTCCAAGTTTTTCTGATTGCTTGGGGTTCAGGCTGAAAGTTACGATCAATTGTTCGCCATTGGGGGCTGCAACCAGAAAATAATTCTGAATGGTGGGAATATTTTCCAGTTGGCCAAGAACGGATGCTCTGTAGACAAATCGTCCTTTTTCTTCTTGTGGCACTTCGCCTTCCTGAAGTTCCTTTTCAGTAACCCATCCTGGAGTGCGTTCAATAATTGTTTTAAATTCCGGTATGCTTAAATGCTGGCCTGGGGGAACCTTGCTCCAGGAAGAAATGGTTGCCTGGGCAATGAAATCACCTTTTTCAACCAGCCTCATGACCAGGTGGTTTTGGGTTTTAGCTACAATCTGCCAGTCGCGATTCATGGTCATTTCGAAACGGCTTTCACCATCCCTGTATTCCAAGTAAGTCATAAGCTGAGGAACCTGAAAACCCTCGGGTATCGATACTAATGCGGATTCGCTGAGTTCTAGCGGCGTTTCGCAAATTTCCCTTTTTAATTCCACGGTCATTTCTGTTTTTGATGCTGGATTGATTGGGCCCTGATCTCGGTCATCGGTTTGTTTCCAGCTAAGTTCGGTAATAACCCCCTGCTTGATAGCAAATGTTGCTTTGCCGGTAATTGTTGACTTTACCTGTGCCCCTGATTCAACCCCAGTTGCTGTTCCTTCAATTTTAATGCTGATATTGTTGGAACCAATGTCGATGACCAATGCGTTAACGTCGTGATTTTCTATGCCTTCAAAATTACAAATCGATTGAATGGTCTCTTCTGGAATTTTCCAGGTATCGCCGGTCTTGGCTTCTTTGCCAGATAAAAGTCCTGCAAGGGATAGAGAATCAAAGTGCTCACTGGTAAGTTCAAGCTCTTCCCTGGTTAAAGCCCCTTGGGGTGAATACAAATAGAGCTTGTTCTCTGGCTTTTGTGCCACACAAAGGCTTCTTTCCTCACGAAGCTTTCTTTGAGTGGTATTTCCATCAACCTTGAATGTTGCCTCGGCCTTTTTGTACTTTCTGGCAACTTTAGTTGGTAAACCTTCTGATTTTACTCCAAGGACTTTTTCAAAATAAATGTGACTTGCAGTGCCTGCCAGGGGAATGCTGACGCTTTTGGTTTCCCTTTGAACTTTTAGATCCCCTTTAACGGATAATTCTATGGTAACCTTGGCACAATTTTCGGCTTTGATGGATTCCTTTAAATCAATGCCTGAAAGGGTGCTTAAAAAGGTTAATGCAAGAGAATAAACATTAGCAGTCATTTTCCAGATTCTCCGAACAAGATTTCGAATTCACTGGTTCTGATAACTTTTGAATTGGATAAAGTCAACCCGCATTGTTTGGTTGAATAGGTAAAATAAAAAAGCCCGGGGGTAACCCGGGCTTTAAAATCTTTTAATATTATTTCTCTTCGCCAGCAACTACTGGAGCTTTGGATTCTGCAGAGGCATCATCCTTAAGTACTAATTCAAGAAATGCTGTTTCGCCGCCATCACCGAGCCTTCTTTCAAGGCGCTTAATAACACGGGTGTAGCCACCGGGTCGGTCAGCAAACAGCGGTGCTATTTCCTTGAATAAATGCTCTACAGCATCCTTATCTCGAAGTCTTGCCAAAGCAAGTCTTCTGGAATGCAGGGTGCCTTTTTTTGCCAAGGTGATTAGCTTTTCAACAAAACCACGCACTTCCTTGGCTTTTTCTACAGTGGTAATGATGCGACGATGGGTCAGCAGGGCAACCGTTAGATTGCGGAACAGGGCAATACGATGCTCCTGATTTCTGCCTAGCCTTCTTCCTTTTCTTAAATGTCTCATAGCTAACGGCCTTATTTTTAAGGTTCAATTATAATTAGCGACGGCTCAATGCGGCTCTCATGCCTAGCTTAAGACCACGTTCTTCAAGGCGAATTTTAACTTCCTTGAGGGTGGTATCGCCGAAGTTTCTAACTTCCAAAAGTTCTTCTTCTGAGCGCGAAACCAAGTCACGTACAGTTGAAATGCCTTCGGATTCCAAACAATTGGTTGCCCTTACAGAAAGCTCAAGTTCAGCAAGGCTCATGTTAAGTTTGCGTTCAAGTTCGGTATCAACGCTGGCCTGTGCTGCAGGCTCGTTAATGTGTTCTAAACCAACTTCTGGACCAGGTTCGGAGTATTGAATAAATGGATTCAGGTGCTTGCGCAGAATCTTAGCGCCTTCAACCAGTGCCATTTGGGGGGTTACTGTGCCATTTGTCCAGATTTCAAGAATAAGGCGGTCATAGTTGGTTTTTTGGCCAACGCGGGTGTCTTCAATTTCATACTTTACGCGAACAACCGGTGTAAAGCTGGAGTCGATCGGTATCACCCCGATTTCACGGTCACCTTGCACATTTTCATCTGCCATTCGGTATCCACGGCCGTTTTCGACAACCATTTCAACTTTAAATGGCACATCATCTGTCAAAGTTGCGATTACATGTTCAGGGTTAATGATTTGAACTGCTTCAGTGGTAATGATATTTGCAGCAGTCACCACGCCACGTTCATGTTTTTCAATACGAATGGTTTGGGGCTGATCGCTAATGTTTTTTACAACAAGGCTTTTAATGTTTAGAATGATGTCTGTAACATCTTCCACAACACCGGGAATCGTTGTGATTTCGTGTTGAACGCCTTCAATTTTAACCTGCGTTACCGCACTTCCTTCCAAGCTGGAAAGAAGAATACGGCGCAAGCTGTTTCCGATGGAAACACCAAAGCCTCGTTCAAAAGGTTCCCCATAAAACTTCCCGTAGGTATCGGAAAGAGAAGAACGGTCTGCAGAAACCCTGCTTGGTAATTCCAAACCTCGCCAACGAATTCGCATGATTTTGTATCTCCTGCCTTAAGCCGGAATTTGATTTTGTCCGGTGAATGATCTTTAAGATTCTGATTTCCCAGCTACATTTTATTAACGGGAGCAGAATTCAATGATCAACTGTTCCTGAATTTCCCCAATTCTGGCATCCACATCACCACGGGTTGGCATCCTTGTCATTTTTCCTTCAGGTGGTTCCTGCTGGGTGATGGTAAGAAAGTCCGGAACATTTGGGGAGGTTTGTTGCATTTGCAGACGTACAATGTCGATCGAATGCTTTCGATTCTTGATAGTTACAACATCATTAGGCTTTAAAAGCACACTAGGAATGTTGCAGTGTTTTCCATTTACAAGAACGTGACCATGACCTACCAATTGACGAGCTGCTGGCCTGTTAGGTGCAAAGCCCAACCTACAAACGACATTATCAAGTCTGCGTTCCATCAAAGCCAGTAAAACTTCTCCGGTATTTTGTTTGGAACGGGAAGCAAGTTCGAAATACCTTCTGAACTGTCTTTCCAAAATACCATAAAACCTTTTGAGCTTTTGCTTTTCGCGAAGACGAATTCCATACTCGCTTGGCTTATTTCGGCGAAGGTGCATTCCAGGCGGCTGGTTTCTTCTTTCAAGCGCACATTTTGGGGATTCACAACGGAGCCCCTTTAGATACAGCTTTACGCCTTCTCTTCTGCAAATTTTGCAAACTGAATCAGTTATTCTTGCCATGGTTTTTCAATCGCTTGTTTGATGCCAGATGTAATAAAAATTATACTCTACGCCTTTTCGGAGGACGACAGCCGTTGTGAGGCAGCGGGGTCACATCTTCAATGGCTTTAACATTAAGGCCAGAAGCCTGAAGAGCGGTGATGGCGGATTCCCTACCGGAACCTGGTCCCTTCACCCTAACTTCAATTTCCCGAAGGCCAAATTTCAATGCCTTGGATGCGGCATCTTCAGCGGCGCGCTGCGCAGCAAAAGGTGTGCTTTTTCTGCTGCCCTTAAATTGGCAGGTTCCAGCAGAAGCAGAACATAAAGTATCACCATTCGTATCCGTAATGGTTACGATGGTGTTATTAAATGTTGCCAGAATGTGGGCCACGCCCCTGCTGACATTACGACGAATTTTCTTTTTCTTAGACACTGAAAACCCCTGAATTAACCGTTTATTTGAAGATTAGCCTCTTAATTCCTTGACACCCTTCTTACCAGCCACTGTTTTCCTGGGTCCTTTGCGGGTGCGTGCATTTGTTTTAGTTCTTTGGCCGCGTACAGGAAGACTTCTTCGATGTCTTGACCCACGGTAAGATCCAATATCCCTGAGACGGGCAATATTTTGTTGAATTTGCCTGCGGAGGGGACCTTCAACAACATATTCTCTATCTAAAATGTTGGAAAGACGGCTGATTTCATCTTCGTTCAATTCCTTGGCCCGCCTTTGGGGATCAACACCAGCTTGCTCGCAGAGTTTGATCGCTAGGGTTGGACCAATTCCATATATGTATCGCAAAGATATATGGGTCGGCTTTTCACCAGGAATATCAATACCAAGAAGACGCGGCATACCAGAACTCCCTTATCAACCCTGTCTTTGCTTATGACGAGGATTGGTACAAATTACATACACTTTGCCTTGCCGACGAACCAGCTTGCAGCTTTCGCAAATTCTTTTTACGCTTGCTCTTACTTTCATTGCTCCACCCCCGTCTATTAGACGGTTTAAGGAAACTATTTTTTTACCAGTCAAAACACCATTCGGCAAGTAAAAATAACAAAAAAGGCTTCAAAAAAAACGCTGTAACCTCTTATCCAGATAGTATCTTAGGACTTTTTGAAATTCATCGCTTAAATATTCTATCTTCTTTTGATGTTATGACATGAATTCCATCGGGAAGCACGGCCAGGGTATGTTCTACATGGACACTTGGCATGCCATCCCGGGTTACCACAGTCCAATGATCCCTTAAAACCTCAGTTTCCGGTCTTCCCATGTTGATCATGGGTTCAACAGCTAGTACCAATCCTTCCTCAATTCGGAAATCGTTGCGCCTTACTTCCCGATTTACATAATTTGGAACTTGTGGGTGTTCATGCATTCTTTTGCCAATTCCATGGCCCACATATTGGGTTACAACACTGTAACCCGCTGACTCTGCCATTTGTTGCATTCGCGAAGCCACTTCAGTCCACCATTTTCTGCAGCTAAGCTCTTTGATTGCAAGCTCCAGGATTTGCTCGCCAGTTTCCACAAGACGAATTTTCTCAGGCGATACAGTTCCGATAGGTATAGATATCGCAGCATCAGCACACCAGCCATTCAGCTTGCAGGCTGTGTCAATTTTTAAAAGATCGCCATCTCGAATGATTCGTTGCCCTGGAATTCCATGAACAACCTGTTCATTGATGGATATACAGGTAACTGCGGGGAAGGGGACTTTTCCAGGGTATCCCTTGAATAGGGAAAGGGCCCTTTGCTCTTTGTAAAAATTTTCCACAGCTTTATCGAGGTCCAGTGTTGATACACCGGGTTTCGCCATGCTTTTGCAAAGCTCCAAGGCGTGAGCTACTAATTTTCCAGCTTCACGCATGAGCCGGATTTCTTCCGGCGATTTTAAATCAGGCCTGTTTTGAAAGAAATTTTTTAGCATACCCCGTGAATATTAAGCGATTTGGCTATGTTGGAATAAACCTGCTCGATTTCACCACTTCCATTTACTTCGTGAAGCAGGCTCTTTTCTTTGTAGTAAGGAATAAGTGGAACCGTATCGTTGTGATATACAACAAGTCTTGCTTTTACAGTTTCAACTTGATCATCAGCCCTTTGAACCAATTGGGTATGGCAGTCATCACATAATCCGTTTACCCTGGGCGGATTGTTGAAAATATGAAAGGTTGCCTTACAGCCGATTTTAGGACAGCTCCACCTGCCAGTAACCCTTTTTACGATTTCATCGTCAGCGACTTCAAATAATACCACGGAAGTCAGGGGAAGGCCTACTTTTTCCAGCACCTTATCCAATGCCTTTGCCTGGGCAAGGGTTCGCGGGTAACCATCCAACAAAAAGTTTTGAGGGCGATCGTTTTTTTCGAAACGTTCTTTGATGAGGTCATTCACCAGATCATCGGGAACGAGATGCCCGGATTCAACAAATGGTTTTGCCCTTTGCCCAACATTCGTCTGATTACGAATAGCTTCCCTAAGAAGGTCGCCGGTGCCAATGTGCTCAAGGGTTTTTCTTTTTGCAAGAAGCTTGGCTTGAGTGCCTTTACCACATCCAGGTGGGCCAATAAGGATTAATCGCATCGCCATTCCATTCATGGTTAAAACACTGGCAATACTTAAGTAATTCCAATTTTATTCTCAGAATTGCGAGGGGATTTGCAAGAAGGCGAGAACGTTTTGGCAAAAATGCTAGCCTGATTGCAGGTACTTCGCTATTCGTTAGTCTTCGGTAAGGCCGGGGTAGTTTCTCATCACAAGGTGGCTGTTGATCTTTTGCACGAGATCCAAGGCTACGCTGACAACGATCAAAAGGCCTGTTCCACCATAAAAACTCGCAACTTCTTGCCGAACATCCATGGTATTGGTGATTAGAGTTGGAATCACCGCGATAATCGCAAGGAATGCAGCACCAATATAGGTGATTCGCATCATAACTTTCTCGAGATATTCAGCGGTGCGTTTACCAGGGCGATAACCAGGTATAAACGAACCATAATCTTTAAGGTTATTTGCAACATCTTTAGGGTTAAATATGATCGCAGTCCAAAAATAGCAGAACACGTAAATCATCAGAATAAATAGAGCTGTGTAAGCCCATCCTTGCCTTTCAAAGGCATCTTTCAGAAATACGGCCCAACTCCATTCAGTCGCGCTTGCGATAAAATTAAACACAAAGTACGGAAGAACCAATAAACTGCTGGCAAAAATCACGGGCATTACACCCGCTTGATTTACCTTCAAAGGCAGGAACTGCCTGGTGCCGCCAAAAACCCTTCTTCCCCGAACATGTTTAGCAGATTGGGTGGGAATTCGTCTTTGACCTTTTGTGATTGCAATGACCGCAACAATAACTGCGACAAAAAGTACAAGCAGAACTACAAGCTTTTCAAAACTAATATCGTTTCCAGTTCCACTGCCAAGGGTGAGGATAGATTCTTTTAATTTTCCATTTTCAAAAAGAAGTGAGGCAGTTGCAGCGGGAATTCTTGCAACTATACCTGCCATAATAATCAGACTGATACCGTTTCCAATTCCATATTCATCGATTTGCTCACCCATCCACATCAAAAACATAGTTCCTGTTGTCATTAGCAGAACCATGGTAATCCAGTAATAACCGGTGTTGAAATCAACGGGTTCCGTAAGTGCAAAACCCTGACCTCCTCGAGATGAAGGTTGCATGATAAACTGGACATACATGAAGGCTTGAAAAAAGCAGATGGCTACTGTTGCCCATCGGGTGTAGTTATTGATTTTTTTGCGACCAGATTCACCCTCTTTTTGGAGTTTTTCCAATGGAGGATAAACTGCTCCTAGTAATTGAAAAATGATGGATGCAGAAATGTAGGGCATAATACCCAACCCAAAAAGGGTTGCATTGCTGAGGTCACCACCGCTAAATAGTGAAACGAATCCGAGAATATCGCCCAGCGGGCCTCCTTGACCAACATTACGGTTCATCAAGCGCTGATCGACAAAAGGCAGGGGAATGGAGTAACCCACCCTGTAAACAGCCAAGAACAGCAAGGTTATTAAAATCTTGTTACGAAGTTCAGGGATGGCGAAAATGGCCTTCAACTTCCCCATTATCTGCTCCTGCAAGGGGTAACCGCTGATTGCCTTTTCCTGAACAATCCGGACTACCCGGTGAATATCATCAAGAGATGATCATTGTTATGACAAGATAATTCAAGCTAAAAACCGAATCCCGGAAAGGATAAGGCTTATTGCTTTGGTTTCATCTTGTTTCGTTTTGGCTTGGCGGGGGGTGGAATAACCTCGGCGGTACCACCTTTTGCCTGAATCTTTTCAAGCGCGGACTTGGAAAAATGGTGAGCTTTGACTGTCAGCTTTTTGGAAAGGTCACCAGTGCCAAGAATCCGAATTCCATCGGTAGGTCCATTTGCCAATCCCTTCTTGCGGAGAGATTCATGGTCTACCACATCACCGTCATTAAAATGAGAATTTAGGCATCCCACATTGACGACCAAAAAATGCTTGTCCCACATTCCGTGGCTGAATCCCCTTTTGGGAATTCTGCGGAACAGTTGCATCTGGCCGCCTTCAAAGAAGCCAATTGGTTTGTCAGCGCCAGCACTAGCATATTGGCCTTTGTGACCCCTGGTTGAAGTCTTTCCGTGGCCACTACCAATACCACGACCAACCCGTTTCTTGCGCCTGAGTTTACTTACGCCTTGATGTACTTTTGTAAGGTCCATTAAACATTCACTCCTCGAAGGGAAGCAACTTCCTGACGGGTTCTAAGCTGTTGCAGGCCTTCAATAGTTGCTTTGACAAGATTCAAAGGATTGGTACTACCATGAACCTTGGTAAGAATATTTTTTACACCGGCCACTTCTAAAACATCTCTCACACCAGCACCAGCCTTAACACCGGTGCCTGGGCCTGCTGGTACCATTACAACCTTGCTGGCGCCATATTTGCCGACAACGCGATGAGGGATAGTATCCCCTCGAAGGGATACCCTACGAGTTCTTTTCAATGCCTGTTGAGCATCTTTGGTGGCTTTTTCAACAGAAGGCGGAACTTCATTAGCCTTGCCGTATCCGGTTGCTACCTTACCTTTGCTGTCACCAACAACAACCAGAGCGTTAAAGCTGAAACGTCTTCCACCCTTTACCACGGTGGCGCAGCGGCGGATCTTGATTACCCGATCCAGAAGCTCTTCTTGTTTTGGTTCACGATCTTTTGCCATGTTTCCAACTCATCTCTTGAAGGAAAAAAATGTCTTCTTTAGAACTGCAACCCACCCTCACGGGCGGCATCTGCTAAAGCTTTTATCCTACCATGAAAACGGTAATAACCGCGATCAAAAGCAGCCTTTGAAATTCCCTTTGCCTTGGCGACTTCTGCAAGTTTTTTGCCTACAGACACAGCAGCTTTCACGTTGCCACCATATGGCACTTCTTTTTTGATTTCAGGCAGCGCACTGCTGGCGGAGGCCAAGGTTATACCACTGGCGTCGTCGATCAGTTGGGCATATATATGCTTTGAACTGCGGAAAACAGTAAGCCTTGGTCGTTCGGCTGTGCCAACAACAATGCGCCTTACATGGTTTTTTCGACGGATTCTTCGGATTTCTTTTAGTTTTTGTTCGCTCATGATTCTCTTCCTGGTTAACCACCACTTGCGAAGGCCTTGCCTTCCTTGCGGCGAACCACTTCATTTTCGTATCGGACGCCCTTACCCTTGTAAGGTTCCGGAGGCCTGGCCGCTCTAACTTCAGCAGCAAACTGGCCAACCTTCTGCTTGTCCGCACCTTTGACTACAATCAAGGTGGGTTCGGGTACTTCCACAGTAACACCTTCGGGAGGAAGCACATTAATCTTATTGGCAAAGCCAACGGTAAGTTCAACGGCTTTCTTATTCATCTTGGCTTGGAAACCAATGCCTTCAACCTTCAACCTTTTCTCAAAGCCTTTGGTGACACCTTCCACCATATTGGCAATCAAGGTTCTGGTGAGGCCATGGACAGACTTGCTTATCCGTTCATCATTCAGTCTATCAACCTGAAGATGCCTGGTTTTGTCATCAAATGATAATTTGATGTTTTGATGGGGCGCCAAGTCAAGTTTTCCCTTGGGACCTTCCAGGAAAATCTTACCACTTTCCAGCTTCACCTTGACGGCTGCTGGTACAGCGATCGCTTTTTTTCCAATTTTTGACATGATACTTAATCCGTTCGGTTTACCAAACCTTGCAAATTACTTCGCCACCGAGGCGCTTTACCTTTGCCTGTCGGTCACTCATTACACCATGGCTTGTACTTAAAATACTAATGCCAAGCCCGTCCAATACTGGTCTAAGCTGGGTACTGCGTAAATACCAACGCCTTCCCGGTTTGCTGCTTCGCTCAATATGACGAATTACTTTTTCACCCTCTGGACCATACTTCAGGAAAACCCTGAGAACTTGGTGGGGTTTGCTGTGGTCACTTTCAGCCTTCAGAATTGGCAAACCATGTTCATCCTGGCTGATGGTGCCAACCTGATAGTCCAATATAAAGCCTTCTTCCTTGAGAACCCTAGCAACGTTTACTTTAAGTTGCGTTGCATCCATATCGACCAACGGACGTTCAATCCGGTTGGCATTTCGGATGCGGGTAAGCATGTCAGAAATCGGGTCAGTCATCATAGTTCGAATACCTACCAGCTAGCTTTAGTTACACCGGGAATCAACCCGTCATTTGCCATGGAGCGGAAACAAATCCTGCAAACCCCAAATTTTCGAAATACAGCCCTTGGCCTGCCACAAAGTTTGCAGCGCAGACGAACCTTAATTTTTTCCCTGGGAGGCATCGGGCATGCCTTGGGATCTTTCTTATTCTTCTCAAGCTTTTCCATCTGCTTGCGAAATCTTGCTAGTTTTGCATCTGTTGCCATGCTTTAAGCCTTTTCTTTAAACCCTTAGTCTTTAAATGGCATTCCAAAAGCCCTGAGAAGGTCGCGGGCTTCCTCATCATTGGTGGTGGATGTTACGAATGTAATATCCATACCCTGAACAAAATTTATCTTATCTGGATCCAATTCCGGAAAAACACCTTGTTCAGCAATACCCATGCTGTAATTACCGTTTCCGTCAAAGCTTTTGGGATTAATACCACGAAAGTCGCGAATACGCGGCATAGCGGTACTGATTAGCCTATCTAGAAATTCATACATTCTTTTACCACGAAGGGTAACTCGGCAGCCGATTGCATTTCCCTCACGGAGGCGAAATCCGCTGACGGCGATCTTTGCCTTCGTGATCTGGGGTCTTTGACCAGTAATCTGTGCCAACTGATCTGCAGCCTGCTCCATTTTGCTTTTGTCTTGGAGAGCCTTGCCAACACCCATGTTCACAACAATCTTTACGATTTTTGGAACGCTATTGGCATTCTTCTTATTCCACTTGTTGGAAATCTGAGGAATGATTTCCTTCTGGTATTTTTCAAGTAACCTTGCCATTGCTTAACTCACTGGGTACTGGACCCTAAAAAAATCAATTACTTTTTAACCACCTTGGCTTTGCTGATAGTTCCTAAATCAGCCTTGCACTTCTTGCATTCCCTGTATTTTCTTCCATCCACAAGTTTCTTTCCAATTCTGACACCTTTTTTGCAATTTGGACAAAAAAGCATCACATTGGAAGCGGCCATTGGCGCCTCGACCGAGAGGCGACCACCTTGGGGATTACGTTTGTTGGGTTTCACATGTTTGTAAACCCTGTTCACACCCTCAACAACAACCTTGTTAACGGTGGGAAGGACTCGCAGAACACGATGAGCACGACCCTTTACCGCATCTTCGCCGGCAATCACTTCAACAAGATCGTTTTTCTTCACATGCATTTTCGGAACACCTCAAACAAAATCGCTTAAACAACTTCGGCAGCCAAACTTACAATCTTGGCAAAGCCTGAATCCCTGAGTTCGCGAGCTACAGCACCAAAAATACGGGTGCCACGCGGATTCATTTCGTTATCAATCAGCACTAAGGCATTTCTATCAAACCGGACATAACTTCCGTCTTCCCGGCGTGTGGCTTTCTTGCAACGAACCACCACCGCTTTGACAACTTCACCAGGTTTTACTTCACCACCAGGAATTGCCTTCTTGACGCTGGCAACTACCACATCGCCGAGGCCGGCATAGCGCCTGTGTGTTCCACCCAGAACCTTGATGCACATGCATTCTTTTGCACCGGTGTTATCCGCAACATCAAGATAAGTATACATCTGAATCATATTTCACCCAAAACTTGCTGCACAAACTAACTTGCTATTTCTAAACAACTTCTTTGACTTCTGGCGTAGCGGAAGGAGCTTTAGTGACAATTCTCACCAGTCTCCAGAACTTAGTCTTGGAAAACGGTCTCGACTCTACAATTTCAACCGTATCGCCAAGATGCGATTCATTATTTTCATCATGTACCTGGCAAACAGTACTTCTCTTAATGTATTTTCCGTAGCGGGGGTGCTTTTCAAGCCTAGGAATCTCAACCCTGCGGGTCTTGCTTCTCTTGTCAGAGGTAACAACACCAATCAACATTCGCCTGCGACCACGATTATTCGCTGATTCTGCCATTTGCTATTTACTCCCCGTGGAGCCAGTTTGCTTCAACTTGGCTGCCCTTTCAGTTAAGACTGTCTTTATTCGGGCAATATCTTTTTTTGCCTTGCGAATTTCACTGGATGCTTCCAAGCGATCTGTTGCTGCCTGAAACCTTAGGTGAAACAGGTTTTTCTCAAGGTCTTTAAGTGAACCTTGTATCTGTTCATCGCTCATTGCGCGAAATTCAGATGCTTTCATAATAAAACACCCCAAAAATTATACACTTGGTCTGCGGGTTACCAGCCTGCAACGAAACGGCATCTTGTAAGCTACCTTACTCAGTGCTTCTTTGCATAAGGCTTCAGGCAAACCACCCAATTCATACAAAATCATGCCAGGCTTGATAACAGCAGCCCAATATTCCGGTTCACCCTTGCCCTTACCCATGCGGGTTTCAGCAGGGATTGCGGTTACCGATTTATGAGGGAAAACTCTTATGAAAAGTTTTCCTTCACCACGGATTGCGTGGGAAGCAGTCACACGACCAGCTTCAATGGCTTGCGCAGACAACCAACCGGTTTCTAGGGCCTGAAGGCCAAAGTCACCATAGCTGACGGTATTGCCCCTGTGGGCGTTACCTTTGATCTTGCCGCGCTGGCTTTTTCGAAACTTTACCCGCTTTGGCATCATTGCCATCGCTAGATTCCTCCGTCAGGAAGTCACCGTTGTTAACCCATACCTTGATGCCAATATGCCCTTGGGCTGTTTTGGCCTCGGTAAATCCAAATTCAACCTTGGCACGCAGAGTGGAAAGGGGAAGGCTACCTGCCATTCCCTTTTCAGTTCGCGCCATTTCTGCCCCGCCAAGTCTGCCAGCCAATTGAACCTTGATTCCCTTGGCACCGGCTTCCATGGTTGTATCGATTGCGCGCTTAATGGTTCTTCTGAAACTTGCGCGCTTTTGTAGCTGTTCGGCGATATCCTGAGCAATCAATTGTGGGTCTACCTCAGGTTTGCCAACTTCAATGGTCTTAACTTCAATTACACGATGGGTTAGGTCTTCCAAGTCCCTGGTAAGTTTTTCTACTTCTTGGCCTTTTTTGCCAATGATAACACCAACTTTAGAAGCATGAATAACCACCACTACCTTTTCCCGGGTTCTTTCAATTCGAACCTTGGAAATACCGGAACCGCCGTACTTCTTCTTGATAAACTTGCGAATCTTATTGTCTTCCACAAGCAAACCAGAAAAATCATTCTTGCCAGCGAACCACTGGCTTGACCATGGAATCATAATTCCAGTACGAAATCCTGTTGGTCTTACTTTCTGTCCCATTTTTATCAGTCCTCAAACTTCAATTGCTTGGTAGGATTATTCTGCTGCCTCGGGTTGCCCATCAGAGAGTGTAACATGAATATGCGCTATTCTCTTCTTAATCGGGTATGCCGTGCCTCTTGCACGAGGCATGATTCGCTTCATCATCGGGCCGCCATCAACCCGAGATTCTACCACAGTAAGGTCTTCGATATCCCTGGCGCCGCGAAACTCAGCGTTCCCAATAGCACTTTTCACAACCTGCTCCAGTAATCTGGCGCTTCGGTTATGCACAAACCTGAGCAATTCCAAGGCTTCATCGGCTGTTTTGCCACGAATTAAGGTGGCAAATGGCCTTATCTTCCTTGCAGACATGTCAGCATATTTGTGAACAGCCTTATAATTCATCTCACACCTCAGAAATCAATCCATTCCAACAAATTCCGGGGACAGGATTCGAACCTATGACCTCCAGGTTATGAGCCTGGCGAGCTACCTCTGCTCCACCCCGGGGAAATTTACTACGCTGGGCCAGCCTTTGCCTTGCCGCCAGAATGCCCTTTGAACACACGGGTTGGAGAAAATTCACCAAGCTTATGTCCAACCATATCTTCAGTCACATATAGTTTTACAAACTGCCTGCCATTGTGGATCATGAATGTGGCGCCAACAAAATCGGGAATGATTGTGCAATCCCTGGACCAAGTCTTAATTGGTTCTTTGTTATTCTTTTCAACTTTAGCCACAAGCCTCATGTCTACATAAGGCCCTTTTTTAAGTGATCGACTCATGCTGATTTTAGCTCCAAATGACCCGGAAATGTTATCATAGGTTTCGAGGTCATACTGTCTACAAACCAAACGAAATTATATTCAAATTCCTTAATTTGCGGTGTAGCGAGGACCAGGCCTTCGCCTTCGAACGATTGAGGAATTAGATGGTTTTCTCTTTTTGCGGGTTTTTCCACCTTTGGAAAGAACACCGGTAGGTCCGCAGGGATGACGTCCGCCACCCGTACGACCTTCACCACCACCCATTGGATGGTTGACAGGGTTCATGGATGTTCCGCGATTGTGCGGTTTCCGCCCCATCCATCGTTTTCTTCCGGCTTTACCAAGGCTAATATTCATATGTTCAGAGTTGCCGATAACACCAATAGTTGCGCGGCAATCACATGAAACTCGACGCACTTCACCTGAGGGAAGGGTTATCTGAGCCCATTTCCCTTCTCGAGCGGTAAGGGTAGCACTTACTCCCGCACTTCGGCACAGTTGACCACCATGACCAGGTTGTAATTCCACATTGTGAACAGTTAGACCCAAAGGAATCTTTTTAAGAGGCATGCAATTGCCAGCTTTTGGCTCTACTTCTTCACCGCTTTGAATTTTTTCACCCGCAGTCAAGCCTTCCGGAGCCAAGATATATGCTTTTTCACCATCCGCATATTCAAGAAGGGCAATTCTAGAACTTCGGTTTGGATCGTATTCGATGGATACCACAGTTGCCACTACGCCGTCTTTTTGACGCTTGAAGTCGATCAAGCGATACATTCTTTTGTGGCCACCCCCACGAAAGCGGGTGGTAATAACGCCTTGATTGTTTCTTCCACCTGATTTTCGCAGAGGAACCAAAAGAGACTTTTCAGGTTTGCGCTTGCGATCCGTGATGTCACTAAAATCGCTTACGCTTCCCTGCCTGCGACCTGGCGTTACTGGTTTGTATTGACGAATTCCCATTTCAACTATCCTTTAAATAATCACTTATTCTTAAATTCAGAGTAATTGAACCTAGAAAAGTTCAATCTTAGGACTGTCGTCCTGCAGGGTAACAATCGCTTTCTTCCAATTCGAAAGCTTTCCAACCCGGAACTTGTATCGCTTGTTTTTTCCCAAACGATTTTGTGTCCTTACTTTCTTCACTTTCACACCAAAGAGGGTTTCAACTGCCCCTTTAATCTCTTCTTTGGTGGACCATGGGTTTACTTCAAACGGGTAGGCATTTTTATGAGTTGATTGGTGAGTACCTTTTTCTGTGATCAAAGGACGAATCACCACGTGATTGGCATCTAATTTTGGGCCACCACTTCGAATTCTTTTTCCGCTATTTGCTGTATTCATGGCTTTTACCTGCTATTTATTCCGTTAACTTTAGTTTTTCTTGGACTTGCGCAATTCTTCAAGCGCATCCTTGGTGAGAATCAGTCGCTTTTGGCGCAAAATTGTGTAAGCGTTCAAATCAGACGCCGGCAAAACTTCTACTCCGGGGATATTTCTGGCGGAGAGGTAGAAGTTCTTGTTGATTCCTGCGGTTCCCACCAGGCAAGTCGTATTATCAAGCTTTAGAGCTTTGAGGATCTTTTGAACACCTTTGGTTTTAATTTCCGAAAGGTTCAAATCTTCCACAAGGATTGCTTCTTGATCCTGAAACTTGCTTAATAAAGCCATGCGGGTGGCAGCTTTTACCGCCTGTCTGGGAAGATGATATTCATAATCCCTGGGTTTTGGGCCTTTTGCAGTACCACCACCTCGGCGCTTGTTAGTTCTTTTGTTGCCAACACGGGCGTTACCGGTGCCCTTTTGACGAAATAGTTTCTTGGTGCTTCCAGCGACCTCACCCCTGCGAAGCGTGCTGTGAGTACCTGCTCTTTGGTTTGCCAAGTGCATTAGAACCACATCGTGAAGAAGTTGTTTCTTGACTTCACCACCAAAGTCCTGTGGGTTGATGCTCACGCTACCAACCTGTTCACCAGTCTTGTTGAATACTTGTACTGTCAACATTTCACACCATTCCATCCAGCACTGGATACCGAAATTTCTTTTCAAAAATCAAAGGATCCTAGTTAAGGATCCTTGTTTACAACTTATTTCTAAGCCTTAGTTTGCACCTGCCATCACGCGAATTTTAATATCCACGCCTGGGGGCAAACTCAAACCCTTATTTAAAGCTTCGATCGTTTTGCCTTGCGGTTGCAGAATTTCAATAAGTCTTTTGTGAGTCCTTATTTCAAACTGTTCCCGTGATTTTCGATCGATGTGCGGGCTTCTTAGTACCGTGTATCTTTCAACACGAGTGGGTAGCGGAATGGGGCCATTCACAAAAGCGCCAGATTGCTCGGCGATTTGCACAATCTCTTGTGCGGTTCTATCAAGGACCTCGTGATCGTAGGCTTCCATTCGAATGCGAATTTTTTCGTTACTGCTTGCCACCGTTACCGCTCCTAAGATTGCATCGCTAGGCTGTTTACGCACGAAAAGTAAATTTATGATTCACTTTATGGCGTGTCAAGATTCACGAAAACTCAACAAAATTCTCCAAAAAATCAATTTAAGGATTTTTCAGGAGGTTTCAACCAAGATTCTTTGAAAAAAGAAAGACCGTTGCAATAGTCCTCCCGACATAAACCCTAAAAGCCAAAAGGATTAAGCATATTTTGCAAAACTTCATTTGGTGCTGGGGAATAAGAATAGGTTTCCATAGAAGAAGAAGCCCGGCCCTGGCTTAAACTTCTAACTTTGTCGGCATAATCGAACATTTTTGCCAATGGGACGATAGCTTCGACAACTCGAAGTTTTCCGCGGGAAAAAATATCCCGAATTTCTGCTCTACGGGCATTAAGATCAGCGGTAATGGCACCCAAATACTCTTCTGGAACCGTAACTTCAAGCTTCATAACGGGTTCCAGCAATACCATGTTGTCTTTTAGGGCTTTCTGCACCGCTTCAGCACCTGCCGCTTGAAATGCTACCTCATTGGAAAATTGTTCATCCATTTTGGCAGAAAGAATTGTTGCCTGCACATCCATAACTGGGTAACCAAGCTCGCCAGATTGTAATCCAAGTCGAATGCCATTTTCCGCTGCCTGCAGCAATAGCGGGGTAAGGTCATCCGGTTTTAATTTGCTGACCACCTTGATTGCCTCTTCGTTTTTCTCTCTGGATGGCCTGAAAGGGGCAAGTTCAACCACAATTTTGGCAAAAAGGTTTGTGTTTCCAGCCTGGCGAATACACTCGCCCTCTACCTTAATGGATTTTTTAATGGTTTCCCGATAACTAACCCGAGGCTTGCCCACCCGCACCTTCAACCGAAAATCCCTTTCCATGCGGTGCTGTTTTATTTCCAAGTGTAACATTCCCATGCCACTGATTAGTGTTTGGCCAGTCTCAGGATCCGTACGAACCGAGAATGTCGGGTCTTCCTTTTTAAGCAGGTTTAAAACATCGGTAAGTTTTTGTTTGTCTGCGGAGCTCTCAGGTTCGATAGACCTGCTTACAACAGCTTCAGCAAATTGGATTTTTTCCAAAAGAATGGGGTTTTGTTGATCACAGAGGGTGTCACCTGTTACAGCGTCTTTCATTCCAACCACGCCCACAATATCTCCAGCGAAAGCCTCGGCCAATTCGGTGCGGTGCGTCGGGTCTGCGGCGGTGTGGTAGATTTTGCCAATGAATTCTTTTGTATCTTTTCCGGTATTAAGGACCCTTGATCCGACTTTTAGCGAACCCGAATAAATGCGGACAAAGAACAATTCGCCGTGAGTGTCTGCGATAATCTTGAATACCAATCCGCAAAACGGAGTATTGGTATCTGGTTTTCTGGATTCTTCCTTGTCTTTCTTCTTGGGATTGGTTCCAGTTACCGCCGGTCTGTCCAAAGGGCTTGGAAGGTACCATGCTACCGCATCCAGCAATGGCTGGATTCCAATATGCTCCCTGCCACTGCCGCAGAAAACCGGCTGAATGACACGTGAAATCGTTCCCTCCCTGAGTACTTCGCGTATCAAAACCTCTGGGATTTCCGCGCCTTCAAGATAAAGGGTTGCTATCCGATCTTTTTTGTCGATGGCAGAAAGAGTGTCTATCAGGGATTCCCTGTGTTTTGTCGCCGCTGCCTTATATTTTTCAGGGATATCCAGAGTCTTAATGGTTTTACCTTGATTAGAGGGGTCGAAAACCAACGCCTTCATGCTAATCAAGTCGATTATACCGTTAAAAGGATCGTCGCTATCTTTAATAGAACCGCTTCCCATGGGTATGGTCACCGGGGCAGGGTGCCCCTCAAGGCGGTTTCTGATTTCCTCAAGGGCGTTTTCAAAATTTGCGCCCACAACATCCATCTTGTTTACGAAAACCAGTCGTGGAACAAGATACTTGTCGGCTTGTCGCCATACGGTTTCTGATTGGGCCTCAACCCCTTTTTGTGCGTCGAATACCACAACACAGCCGTCCAGCACACGCAGGCTTCTTTCAACTTCCGCTGTGAAGTCCACATGCCCAGGAGTGTCGATCAGATTAATTCTCGTGTCTCTCCAGTCGAAAGGAATGCAGGCACTGTAAATGGTAATACCGCGCTCTTGTTCTTCCTGGTCATAATCTGTGGTTGTATTTCCGGAGTCCACGGCTCCCAGGCGGTGAACAGCCCCGGCGTAATAAAGGATATGCTCTGTGGTTGTAGTTTTGCCCGCATCAATGTGCGCAATGATTCCGAGGTTCCGGATTTTTTCCAGATTGTGTTTTAATTCTGCCATTACGCTACCTCCAGGCTTGTTGGATAAACAAAAACGGCCTGCTGGACCAATAATCCAGAAGGCCGTATTGTTTTGAGCTTTGGCTTGTTACCAGGCGAAGTGGGCAAATGCCTTATTCGCGTCGGCCATCTTAATCGTATTTTCGCGCTTGGCCATTGCTTCACCTTCACGACGGAAAGCCGCGATCAATTCGTCTGCCAATCGCAGATGCATCGGACGGCCAACTTTAGCACGGGCTGCGCCAACAATCCAACGAATGGAAAGGCTTTGCTGACGAACCCTATTTACCTGCATTGGAACTTGGTAAGTCGCACCGCCGACACGCTTGCTTCGAACTTCAACGGTAGGCTTAACATGCTCAACGGCCTGCAAGAAAACATCAAGGGGTTCCATGTCTGGCAAACGCTTCTTGATTTGCTCCATCGCATCATAAAATATTCTAGCAGCTGTTTGCTTCTTGCCGCTGTACATTACGCAATTAATAAACTTGCTGACCAGCTTTGATTTAAAAACTGGGTCAGGTTGAAGGGTGTCTTCGCTTGCAGTCCTCTTGCCCATATTAGTCTCGTTGGTTCAATGGCCTTGGAATTTAAATTATTTGCCTTCGCGCTTGGCGCCGTATTTGGATCTTGCCTGCTTACGATCTGCAACCCCTTGGGAGTCAAGCACGCCACGCACGATGTGGTAACGAACACCGGGAAGGTCACGCACACGACCACCACGAACTAGAACAATCGAGTGTTCCTGAAGATTGTGACCTTCTCCAGGGATGTAAGCGGTAACTTCGATCTGGTTGGAAAGTCTTACGCGAGCAACCTTTCTCAAAGCAGAGTTAGGTTTCTTTGGGGTCATGGTTTTTACTTGCAAGCAAACACCCTTCTTTTGAGGGCAACCCTGCATGGCAGGATGCTTTGACTTGCTATATTGCTGAACCCTTGGCTTACGAACCAGTTGATTAATCGTTGGCATGGTGTAAAACCGTCTTACCTTGAGGTCAAAACTCGTTACAAACCGTTGTAAATCTTTAGGATAGAGGGGCTAGTTGTGCTGGACAAGTAGTCCCTCCATGTTTTGTCAAATATTTTGGATGCTAATCCCTAAGTGCAATCCAATTAATTGCTTAGGGCTGCCTCCTTCGGGCCAGCTTTGCTTAGGCTGGCATCGGATTCATCCAAGTTAAGCGTTGCCACCTTAAGCTCGGCTTCCTGATGTTCCTTGAAACCGGTACCTGCTGGTACCAAGTGACCCAAAATAACATTCTCTTTCAGACCAACAAGATAATCTACCTTGCCAGCGAGTGCTGCCTCGGTAAGAACCTTTGTGGTTTCCTGGAAAGATGCTGCTGAAATGAAGCTTTCGGATTGAACCGCCGCCTTGGTGATACCAAGAAGCTGAGTGCTGCAAGTTGCAGGTTCAGGTTTGGTAAACGTTGGCAGTTCCTTATCCTCGGCTTCCAAGCGAGCGCGCTCTTCTTCAAAGGCTTCCTTGGTAACGATACGGCCTTCTTCAAACTTGGAGTCACCAGCCTTTTTGATCTTAACGCATTCGCGCAGCTTTTGGTTAACCTGCTGGAAGGTGAATTTGTCAGTGACAGATCCTGGCAGCAAGCCAGTGTCACCCATGTTTTCGATCTTAACCTTGCGAAGCATCTGGGCAATGATGATCTCGATATGCTTGTCATCAATATCCACACGCTGCGTTCGGTATACAGCCTGTACTTCACGCACAAGATAAGCTTGAACGGCTTCCTGGCCGCTAATCGCAAGAATTTCATGGGGAACAAGCGGACCATGCACGAGGGAGTCTCCTTCGCGCACACGGTCACCAGCATGAACACGCAAGTGCTTGCCGGGAGGAACCAGATGTTCAACCTTTTCGCCATGTGGTTTGCCATGGTCGTCAACAGGTTGAACAAAGATGCTTCTTTTGCCTCTTCTTTTTTCACCGATTTCAACAATACCAGCAACCTGGGACATAACAGCAGGGTCACGGGGCCTGCGTGCCTCAAAGATTTCAGTAACGCGTGGCAGACCACCGGTGATATCCTGCGTACCGGCCACTTCGCGTGGGGTTTTGGCAAGCAGGGTACCTGCGGAAACAGTCTGGCCTTCACGAACTTCGATAACAGCCTTTTCAGGAATGTATGAGAAGGTGAGTTTTTGGCCTCTTTCATCCTCAATTAAAATTTGGGGATGAAGTTCACCCTTGTGCTCCATGATTACCCATCGTTCGGCACCGGTAACTTCATCTGTTTCCTTACGAAGCGTTTCGCCTTCAACAACATCTTCGAAACGAATCTTTCCGCCACGATCCGCGATAATTGGAATAATGTGCGGATCCCATTTGCAAAGAAGGGTTCCGGGTGTAACTACCTGACCTTTTTCAACATAAAGAATCGAGCCGTTTGGTACAGGGAAGGATTCAAGAACCTTGTCCTTGGCGCCCATGATCATGATCTCACCATTTCGGGTAAGAGCGATCTTTTCCTTCTTGTCGTTTACAACGATATCGAGTCTTTCGTAAACAACCGTTCCGGACTTCTTAGCCTTGTGTTCGCTTTCACCAACTTCACGCTTTACCACACCACCGATGTGGAAGGTACGCATGGTAAGCTGGGTTCCTGGTTCCCCAATGGATTGGGCGGCAATAATGCCAACTGCCATGCCTTCTTCCACCAGTGAGCCTGTTGCTAAGTCCATGCCATAGCAAAGACGGCAAATACCAAGGGCCGCCTGGCAGGTCATGGGACTACGAACCGTGATTTTATCAATGCCGAGGACTTCAAGCATTCTTGCCGCCTCGGTCGAGATCATGTCATTTTCCTTAACAACCACTTCTCCTGTCACAGGATTGGTAATTGTGTTGCGGCTTACTCGGCCACGGATAGTTTCAGAAAGGGACCTTTCGGTTTCCTCACCCTTCAAGATTGCTGCCTTGTCAATACCAGCGGATGTTCCGCAATCATGAGTGGTGATCACAACATTTTGAGCCACATCGGCAAGTTTGCGAGTCAGATAACCTGAGTCAGCGGTTTTCAATGCTGTATCAGCCAATCCTTTGCGGGCACCGTGAGTGGAGCTGAAGTATTCCAGCACGGAAAGACCTTCCTTGAAGTTCGCCTTGATGGGCGTTTCAATGATGGTACCGTTTGGCTTGGCCATAAGACCACGCATACCAGCGAGCTGGCGAATCTGCTCAATGCCACCGCGGGCACCGGAGTGGGCCATCAGGAAAATTGGATTCAAGTAAGGGCGCTTTTTGCCACGTTCATCAGGACGGGTATCGTGACGCAAATCCTCCATCATCTGCTTGGTGATGGCATCGCGCGCCTTGGTCCAAAGGTCGATAACGTTGTTGTATCTTTCGCGTTCGGTAATGTTGCCCTTTTCGTAATTCTTGCGAATCTTGTCGACTTCCTTCTCGGTGTCCACAAGAACTTTTTCCTTGGCATCCGGGGTTCTGAGGTCATCCGTTGCGAAACTTAGACCGGATCTTGTGGATTCGCGGAACCCAATTTCCTTCATGCGATCCAGAAGCTCGATCGTTGCGCGCCTTCCAAGCAACTGGTAGCACTCGGCAATAATCCTGGAAAGGTTCTTACTGGAAAGTGCAAGATCGTAAAACGCCATGCGGTCATCAAGAATGTTGTTAAAAATCACACGGCCTACAGTGGTGGTGACCAATCCGTTTGCTTTCCTTGGAAGTTCTTCCACCTTGAGCTTGTCTTTTTCAACGCGAACTTCAGAAATGAACTTCTTGTGAATTGGCAGGCGTACGTGGATACGCGCATGAATGCCAACTTTGCGGAGGTCAAAAGCAGTAAATACTTCCTTCGCATTGGCAAAGGTCATTCCTTCTCCTGCCTCGCCGCTTTCACCCATGTCACCTCGGGTTGCGGTTAGGTAATAGCAACCCATCACAATATCTTGCGAGGGGCTGATAATTGGCTGGCCGTTGGCCGGGCTGAAGATGTTGTTTGTTGACATCATCAACACACTGGCTTCCACCTGTGCTTCGATCGAGAGTGGCAAATGCACTGCCATCTGGTCGCCGTCAAAGTCTGCATTGAATCCCTTGCATACAAGGGGATGAATGCGAATGGCGTTACCTTCAATAAGCACTGGTTCAAATGCCTGTATACCCATTCTGTGAAGGGTGGGAGCTCGGTTGAGAAGCACAGGATGATTCTTGATTACTTCTTCAAGAATATCCCAAACTTGCTCATCCTTGCGCTCGAGCATTTTCTTGGCGGACTTGATGGTGTCTGCGTGGCCTAGTTCCTTGAGGCGGCGAATGATGAAAGGTTGGAAAAGTTCCAAGGCGATTTTCTTAGGAAGACCGCACTGGTGAAGTTTCAAGTCGGGACCCACCACAATCACAGAGCGAGCGGAATAATCAACGCGCTTGCCTAGAAGGTTTTCCCGGAAGCGGCCCTGCTTGCCCTTGATCATATCCGTAAGCGATTTCAAAGGCCTGTTGCTGGAACCCAATACCGGTCTCTTGCAACGACCATTGTCAAAAATCGCATCGACAGATTGCTGAAGCATTCGCTTTTCATTTCGAATGATCACTTCTGGTGCATTTAGGTCGACCAGCTTTTTGAGACGGTTGTTTCGGTTGATAATTCTTCTGTAAAGGTCATTAAGATCCGATGTGGCAAAGTTGCCACTATCTAGAAGAACCAAAGGACGAAGGTCTGGTGGAATTACGGGAATGCATTCCAATACCATCCATTCAGGTTTATTTTGTGGGCCACCCAAACCAGAATCACGAAGAGACTCCACAACCTTCAGCCGCTTTACAAGGTCGCGAACCTTTTGTTTACTTGGTTTGCCTTTGGCATTTTCTTCATCAAGCTTAGCCCGAAGGTCCACGGATAATTCGACAAGATTCAAGCCATTCAAAAGCTTGCGAACTGCTTCCGCACCCATTTCGGCCTTGAAGTTTTCGCCATAGGTGTCACGGGTGCGACGGTATTCCTCTTCCGTGAGCAATTGACCCTTTTTCAAAGGCGTTTCACCAGGTTCTGTAACTACATAATCTTGGAAATAAATGATCTTTTCCAAGCTCGTGGTCTTCATATCCAGCAAGGTGCCAAGGCGGGAAGGCATTGCCTTGAAAAACCAAATGTGTACAACAGGCGCAGCCAATTCAATATGGCCCATGCGTTTACGGCGCACCCGGCTGTGGGCTACCTTCACACCGCAACGATCACAAACCATGCCCTTGTATTTCATGCCACGGTATTTACCACAGGCACATTCCCAATCTTTTTCTGGCCCGAAGATACGTTCGCAGAACAGACCATCCTTTTCAGGGCGATAGGTTCGGTAATTGATGGTTTCGGGCTTTTTCACTTCGCCGAAAGACCAGCTTCGAATGTCTCCAGGGCTTGCAAGACTAATTCTGACAGCCCCGTAATCATTAATACGGTCGTATGTATTGTCACTATTGGCGTTGTTATTGGCATTGCTCATGGTATTTCGCCTTATTTCAGTAGTAACTTCGGTGTTTCTCTCTGACCAACCAAAATCTTCTTGTTAGCAGGGGTAGGATTTTGCGGGTGAAATCCGTCCACCCGCATTCATCCAAAGGCTGTTACTAGATTCGCTTCTTCTCCAGTTGCATGTTCAACGCAAGGCCACGAATTTCATTGGTCAAAACATCGAAGCTGGCTGGTGTTCCAGCCTCGAGGGTATTTTCACCCTTGACCATGGATTCGTAAATCTTGGTTCGACCTTCCACATCGTCGCTCTTAACGGTGAGAAGTTCCTGAAGAATGTAAGCCGCACCATAGGCTTCAAGCGCCCATACTTCCATTTCCCCGAAGCGCTGTCCACCAAAGCGAGCCTTGCCGCCAAGGGGTTGTTGGGTGATAAGGGAGTAAGGACCTGTCGCCCTAGCATGCACCTTGTCATCAACGAGGTGATGCAATTTAAGCATGTAGATGTAGCCCACGGTGACAGATTGTTCAAACCTTTCACCGGTTCGGCCATCAAAAAGGTAACTCTTTCCAGATTCAGGTAACCCGCCTTCTTTCAATGCCGCGCGAATTTCATCTTCGCTGGCGCCATCGAAAACAGGAGTTACTGCCTTGAACCCCAGCTTGGAAGCAGCAAGGCCAAGGTGTGTTTCAAGAATCTGTCCCACGTTCATACGGGATGGAACACCCAGAGGATTCAAAAGAATGTCAACCGGTGTACCGTCCGCAAGGTATGGCATATCTTCCACGGGAAGAATCTTGGAAATAACACCCTTGTTACCATGGCGACCAGCCATCTTGTCACCAACGGAAATCTGGCGCTTGGCCGCGACATAGATCTTTACCATCTGCTGTACGCCAGGAGGCAATTCATCACCCATTTTCAGAATGTTGAGCTTGCGGTCCTTTTCGTCAAACAAAGTGGTGAGACGCTCGCGGTGACGATTGAAGATTTCATTGCATTCCTTTTTCCTTTCCGGACTGCGTATGTCAATCCGATCAAGGTTGAAATGCTGGGCAAGGTCCAAAAGGGCCTTGTCATCCTTGTCGTTAGCCGACTTGCCTGCGAACTCCTTGACAAGATTCTTGTCAAGCACATCGCCAAGCTCGGTCAACAAAGCTCGAAATTCCTCAATAATCATCCTGTTGTAGCGGGCATCTTCCTCGCGGTATTCCTTGTCCAATTTCTTTCTTTCGTCTTCAGTCATGCTGGATCGACGGCAGAATCGCTTGGAATCAATGACAATACCTTCGATACCGGAAGGGACTTCAAGGCTGTCATTCTTGACATCCTCGCCTGCGCGACCGAAGATCGCATAGAGAAGTTTTTCTTCCGGCGTTAACTCGCTTTTGGATTTTGGTGATACCTTGCCAACCAGGATGTCTCCGGGCTGAACAAAGGTACCAATTCTCACCACGCCATGCTCGTCAAGGTTTGATAGAGCCTTGGGAGAAACGTTGGGAATATCGCGGGTGAATTCTTCCTTACCAAGCTTCGTCTCTCGAATTTCGATTTCGAAATGCTCGATGTGAATACTTGTGTAGGTGTCATTTTGAACCAAGCGTTCGCTGATGATGATGGCATCTTCAAAGTTGTAACCATCCCATGACATGAATGCCACCAGGACATTTCTGCCAAGGGAAAGTTCACCATGGCTGGTTGCGGCACCATCGGCCAGCAAAGCGCCACGCTTAACCTTTTGACCAACTTTTACAAGTGGCTTGTGGTTTTGGCAGGTGTGCTCGTTCAAGCCAACGAACTTGCGGAAAATCATTTCCCTGTGGCCAGATTGTGCGCGGGCCTTTTCCAACTGGTTTTTACCCGGCTCTTCCTCAAGCTTGTGGGGCCCCAGTATGATTCTTTCGGAATCCACATAGGTTATATAACCATCGTTTGGCGCTTTAATAATCATACCACTGTTGTAAGCCACATCCTTTTCAAGACCGGTGGAAACAATGGGGGATTCGGTGATAAGCAGCGGAACCGCCTGGCGTTGCATGTTCGAACCCATAAGGGCGCGGTTTGCATCATCATGTTCCAAGAATGGAATCAAGCCCGCGGAAACACCAACCATTTGTTTTGGGCTGATGTCGATGAATTGCAATTCATCCGCGCCAACTTGCTTAAAGTCACCTTCATGGCGTGCGATCACGCGATCTTCGGTCACTTTATTGCCATCGGATGGAACATCGGCTGGCGCAAGGTGAACTTGAGATTCCTCATCTGCCCGAAGCCATTTTACATCCGTTGTAAGTTTGCGATGCTTTACATGCCTATAAGGGGTCACAAGGAATCCATAATCATCCACACCGGCGTAAATACTCAGGTGGGAGATTAGACCGATGTTTGTACCTTCAGGGGTTTCAATCGGGCAGATTCTTCCATAGTGCGAAATGTGAACATCGCGCACATCGAAACCTGCACGCTTTCTGTTCAAACCACCGGGTCCAAGTGCGGAAAGTCTTCTTTCGTGGGTCAATTGGGAAAGAGGATTGGTTTGATCCACCACCTGGCTGAGTTCACCCCTGCCGAAGAAATATTCGATTGCGGCGGAAATGCTTTTAGGATTGATCAACTGTCGCGGAGTCATGTCCGCCTGCTCGCGCATGCTCATACGTTCTTGGACGGTTCGCTTGAGCTTCAAGAACCCCTTTCGAAGTTCATCAGCGGCAAGTTCATCAATCGTACGAACTCTTCTGTTACCAAGATGATCGATATCGTCTGCGTAACCTTCGCGAGAGCGCAATTTCAGCACATACTTGATTGCGTTCAGGAAATCGAGAGAACGCAGAGTCATTTCAGACTCAGGTACATTCTGGTCGAATTTGCGGTTGATTCTGAAACGGCCAACCTTACCCAAGCGGTAACGGCTGGGGTCTTGGAACTTTTCCTTGAAAAGTTCCTTGGCTTTTTCCAATTGTGGAGGATTGCCCGGGCGAAGCCTTTGATAAATCTTAAGTAATGCTTCTTCATGCGTGCTGGTGCTATCTTCCTTTAGGGAAGCCATCACGATGGGATCTTTAAGCTTACTAAGAACGCAAACTTCCTTGACGGGACTTGCCGAGATCGTGTTAACTTTTTCCTCGGTGAGAACTTCGCCACTTTCAGCGTAGATTTCACCAGTTTGTGGGTCAATCACCTCACCAGCAACTTGAGCGCCATTAAGCTTAGCTTTGTTGGCAGCCGTGTTTTTCACGGACTCAGTTTCATAGAACTCACGGATGATATCAGCGTCCGTGGAATATTTCGGGTCCATGGCCCTGAGAAGTGTCATGGCTGAGAATTTACCGGATTGGTCGATCTTTACTCCCAATGTTTCCTTTTTGGTCACATTGATTTCAATCCAACTTCCGCGTTCTGGAATGATTCTGCAGCTATGAAGCTTACGGTCGCCTTCCATTTCCTCTTCAAAATCAACACCGGGCGACCTGTGAAGCTGGCTTACGACAACACGTTCCGCACCGTTGATGATGAATTCTCCACCACCAATCATGATTGGCATTTCGCCGAGGAAAACTTCCTCTTCAACGGGTTGTTCTTTCTCGAGACGCAACCAAACCTTGAATGGGCGGCCATAAGTCAGGCGAAGTTGCCTGCACTCATCGGGACCAAACCTGGGTTTTCCTAGTTCGTATCGAAGGTATTGAAGACGAATTGTCTTGTCGTAGCTCTCGATGGGGAAAATTTCCCTTAGAACACCTTCCAAACCCAAGTCTTCCCTTTTTTCAGCAGCTACATCGTACTGCAAAAATCGGTCATAGGACTTGGTCTGGATTTCGGTTAATGCGGGGACATCAATCGTGTCGCCAAATCGACCGAAATTACGGGTTGCTTCAGGAGTGATTGTTCTCTTCGTTGGGATGGGCATGGCCTTTAAGCTCCTTCCCCAGGGGTTTGATCAAAAGTTTAAGAAATGCCGACAGGAGGCGGGAGAGGTGACAACCAAACCGTTCCCTTGCCAGCGCTACGGGAAAATTATCCGTTGGTTGTTACATTGGGCAAAGATTCAAGATAACCGAGTTCAGCAGATTGGTTTCCAGGGAAAGTTGACAAACCGAGGATGCCAATTAATCCTGCCATGTGAGAAATTCTCCTCAAACAGCACAAGCCAGGCATCCGAACCTGGCTAATTGCATGGTTATCATATTTCAAAGAAAGCAAGCTGGTGGTGGACATCATTCGAGTGATATTTAACTCCGGAAACCAGCGTGTTCTGCGAACAAAATCCTTTTTGACAGCAGAAGACTATTCAGCAAGAAATCACACAACTTATTATTAAATCAAAGTTTTGCCGAAATTCAAAAAAAATCCTGTAAAACAATTCCGGGTGAGGCTTTTTTAAAGTCTCACCCGGCAAGAGTTTTAGTTTGGAAAGATTACTTCAAGGTAACCTTTGCGCCAGCTTCTTCAAGCTTCTTCTTGATAGATTCAGCTTCGTCCTTGGCGATGTTTTCCTTAACATTCTTGGGTGCGCCTTCGACAAGGTCCTTGGCTTCCTTAAGGCCCAATCCGGTGATTTCGCGGATTACCTTAATGATGCCAATCTTCTTGTCTGCTGCAATGGATTCCATTACAACGGTGAATTCGGTCTTGGCAGCAGCAGCTTCGCCACCACCGGCCGCACCACCCGCTGCACCACCGGCTACAACCACCGCGCCGCTGGCGGCTGGCTTAATGTTGTGTACCTTTTCGAGGTAATCAGCAAGCTCAACAGCCTTGGAGAGGGTAAGGGTTACAATCTTGTCGCCCAGTTCCTTGATTTCTGGAGCGTAAGTTGCTGTTTCAGACATGAAAAACTATCCTTTCGTAAATGGCTGCTTGAAGCAAAGCAGCAAACCGTGCGTAATACTTGGAGAATCCTAGTTGGCCGAGGCTGCTCCCTCGGTCTTTTCCGAAATTGTCTTGATTTGACCAGCGAGCACTCCACCAGGAGCCGTAAGCTGGGCAGCAAGCCTTCCCGCGGGGGAAAGAATAAGTCCAACGATATTGCTGATTGCCTCTTCACGGGTTGGCATTTTAAGGGCCAACTCGAAAGAAACTAGGCTTCCATCTGCAACGGCAGACTTTACCTTGACTTTATCTTTGTATCCTGCAGAAGTCTTTGGGTTTTTAAGCTCTGCCTGAAATTCACGGCTAAGCTCAGCAATACTAGCGGCTCCCCAAGCAATGGCCGTGGGGCCAGACCAAATACTTTGATTTGGGAAGCTAATACCGTTTTCAGAAAAAATCTTCTTGGCAAAGCTATTCTTGACAAGCTTAAGGCGAATCTTTTTTTTGCGCAGGTTGGTTCTAAGGCCAGAATTTGCCAAAGAATCCACGCCATTCACCTCAACAATTAGCATATCCCTTAGGCCTTCGAAATCTTTTCGAAGGGCCTGAATTTCCATGTTTTTTACTAGCTTGCTCATGCTTATTACCTAAGTTTTTAATGAATCAGTCATGATTCAGGATTATTTAAACTTGTACAGGAATTCCAGGGGTCATCGTCGCGCTAAGGGTGATTGACTTCACGTAGTTACCCTTGACGCCAGATGGTTTTGAGGCTCGCACTTGTTCAACGAAAGCGATGGTGTTTTCCACAATTTTATCATCGTCGAAGCTAAGCTTACCCACACCTGCGTGAACATTGCCACCTTTGTCGGCGCGGTATTCTACCTTGCCAGCCTTGAATTCCTTGACAGCCGCTGCAATATCTTGGTTTCCGGTGATTACAGTTCCGGCTTTTGGTGTTGGCATTAAACCGCGAGGTCCAAGAACTTTACCAAGGCGGCTTACCTGTCCCATCATATCTTGGGTCGCCAATGCGACATCAAAATCCAGCCAATTTTCAGTTTGAACTTTCTTAATAAGTTCAGCATCACCCACAAAATCTGCGCCAGCTTCTTTGGCCTTGTTCATGTTTTCGCCTTGGCAGAAAACAAGCACACGTACCTTTTTACCAACACCATGAGGTAGTGCCACGCTACCACGAATCATTTGTTCACTTTGGGTGGTATCAACACCCAAAGACATATGGATTTCGACAGTTTCATCAAACTTGGCGCGCTTAACTTGCTTCAGCAAGCCAATTGCTTTCTTAAGGGGAACGACACCCTCTTTACCAAGCTTGGCATAAGTGTTTGCCAATTGTTCTCGAAGCTTTTTGCCTCGTTTTGGTGGATAACCAGGTTGACGACCCCTCTTTTTTCCCGAGGTGGACTCGGAAGATTCCTTGGCTACCGGTTTAGGTTCCGGTGCTGCCTCAGGGGTTTTTACTTCAGTTTCAGATTCAGGTTTAGTCTTTGCCATGGCTCAATACTCGATCTCTCAGGAATTTCTTATCCTAGAAACCTTATCAATTCTGGCCATAAATTTTTGCCAGAAATCAAAGAGGTTATGGGTTCTTATGGTTAATTTTCAACAGTCAAACCAAGACTTCGGGCCGTACCAGCAATAATTCTTGCGGCATGATCCAAATCTCGGGCATTTAAATCGCTGATTTTCTTTTGCGCGATTTCTTTTAATTGGGCTTGAGAAACCTTAAAGCCCTTATACTTGCCGCTTCCCTTGGTTTTTTCCTCGGAAGGAATAAGATCACCACCCTTTTTCTTTTCGGGGGGAATTCCGGCTGCAATCTTCAAAAGAATGGCTGCGGGTGGGCTTTTTACAACAAATTCAAAGGTTCTATCAGAATAAACGGTGATAACCACAGGAACCATAATGCCTTTGACATCTTTGGTTCGGTCGTTAAATTGAGTTACAAATGCACCAATATTCACACCGTGTTGACCCAAAGCAGGGCCTACTGGAGGCGCTGGTGTTGCCTGGCCACCTGGGCACTGCAATTTGATCTGTCCGGTTACTTGCTTAGCCATTTTCGTAAGTCCTTAAATTAAATAGATTCTACTTGCCAGTATTCTAGTTCCACAGGCACAGGTCGTCCAAAGATAGTCAGTTCTATCTTGACTCTGCCCAAGGCTTCCATGATTTCCTTTACTTCCCCATCCATTCCGGAGAATGTTCCATCCTTAACCTTAACTCGGTCACCCCGGTCAAAAGTAGGCCTGCTTACAATGGTCGGGGCCACGGAATCACCCTTGACCCTCAGCATTCGTTCTATTTCCCGGTCGCTCATTGGAGTAGGAATTTTGTTCAAGGCGGTTCCGCCGACAAAATCGCCAACCCCAGAGGTTTCACGGAATAGGAAAAGAATCCGATCGTTAAAATCGACCTCAACCATGATGTAACCGGGGAACAATTTTCTTTCCTTGGAAACACGCTTTCCCCTGCGCATTTCTGTCACTTTTTCGGTCGGAATGATAATTTGCCCAAAATATTCTTCGAGGCCGTCAATTTTTACACGACGTTCGATCGCTTCCTTGATGGATTCTTCACGACCGCTTTGAACCTTTACCACATACCAGCGCTTTTCAGAACTGGCTGGTGATGCGGGTGAGGATGAGGGAACCGCCTGGGGGGAAGGCTGGCCAACAGGCTCTGTGCTTTCCGTCTGGTTCTCAGTTTCACTCATGACCATGAATCCCACTCCAAAGGAATGATTCTACCACTTCTTCAAATCAACACTTGTATTTTTCTGGGTGTTTTCCTGACCGAATCTTAAGACACCGGTCTTGGAAAGGAAAATTCTCCAAAACTGGTCCATGGCAAAAAGGAATACACTCATCAGTACAAGAGTTGTCAGAACCACGATTGTGTCCTGAATCAATTTCTTTTTTGAGCTCCAGGATACCTTTACCATCTCAGCTTCGGTGCTGATAAGGAAATCTGCGAACACGGGTAAGTTCACTGCTCGCCATGAAATCCAGATTGCCAAAAACAAAAGCACAACAGGTCCGGTAAACTGAACAGATGGCAAAAGAAGAATATTTTTGTAACCAACTTTTCCCTCTGCAATCTTGGGGGAGACGGTTTCAGCAGGCCTGCGATCCTGCTTATTTAATTCACGAACTTCGTCCTGAAAAGCTTCTTTCGAAACAATCTCACCGGTTTTGTATTTTGAATCGCCGGTCAGGGTTCCTATCTTCACATGGGTTAAAGGATCCACATTTTTATTCGCAATTTGAAAGGCTGACCGACTAACAGTTTGGTTATCTTTGCTGTAACCGGCTGCTTGAAGCAACTGCAGAGCATCATTGGCCTTTTCTAATTCCACTGTGACTTTGCCTGTGAATGGGATATCCACAGACCAGTCAGGAGTGCCTTTTCCCAAGGTGTCGTTCTTCGCCATGACAAAAATGCCTGAACCAAAAAGAACCAGGAAGCCAACAATAGTTCCACGGCGTACCTTGGTACCCTGACCGAATTTGAAAACTTCCCAACTAAACCAACCTTGATCCTCAATTTTGCAGAAAAGCTTTTTATTCGATGGTCTGAAAAAGAACACTATTGAAGCTACCAAGGCCAAACCTGCACCGGTGGCAGCAAAACCAATTCCAGCAGATTCTGCCATGGAGCCAGATTGATAGACCCAATTTTCAACCAGCTTACCCCACCAAGAATCAAACCAAAGATTTAAAAGGAACAAAACCAAGGCAACAAAAGTGCCACCTTTTAAACCATGATGTTTTGAAAATACACCGGATTTACCCAAATAAAAGAAACCCGCAAGAATTAAGACAATTCCCAAGAGGGCCAGGCCAATATTGGAGGAAGCTGTTTTGGGCATTCCAGCCAAACCAAACCAAACTTCAGGCAATGTCTTGAAAATAATTTGAAGACTGATTACAAGACCAGCTAATAAAGCCAAACAAACCAACGGTAGATTAACCGCAGCCTTTTGATCTGGTTTCGTAGTTTCTTCAGTTAAGGTCGATGCCATGTTATTCCTTTGGCTTCCGACTCCAAAAAACCTGGTTTATTCCGAGGCCAGGCATGTGAATTAACAAAATAAATCTTTTGAAACTTGTACTTATCTAGCAGGGGCGGAGGGAATCGAACCCCCAACCGCTGGTTTTGGAGACCAGTGCTCTACCAATTGAGCTACACCCCTCCAAAGAGCCCGTGCTGAAATTCAGGACTATTTCTTTCGGCTTTCCTTGTGAACTGTAACCTTGCGAAGCCTTGGGGAGTACTTTTTCAACTCAAGTCTTTCAGGTCCACGGGTTTCTTTTTGAACCCTGTAGTTTCTATCGCCAGTCTCAGTGCATTCCAGCCAAACATATTCGCGCATTTCAGATGCTCCAACATCATGAACTCAGGAAACAACCAAGGAGCGCCCGGCAGAATATTCATTCCGCACTGGCGCTCCCTGGCCGACGTTAGTCGGCTTTACTCCAGAATCTTGGTTACCACACCGGAACCCACGGTTCGGCCACCTTCGCGGATCGCGAAGCGAAGACCTTCATCCATGGCGATGGGGGATTCAGGAAGCAATTGTACAACCATGCCCTTGACGTTGTCGCCGGGCATACACATTTCAACACCTGCTGGGAGGGTTACAGAGCCAGTAACGTCCGTGGTGCGGAAATAGAATTGGGGACGATAGCCACTGAAGAATGCGGTATGACGGCCACCTTCTTCCTTGCTCAACACATACACCGAGCATTCAAACTTGGTGTGGGGGTTGATGCTACCTGGCTTAGCAAGAACCTGGCCGCGTTCCAAATCGTTACGTTCGATACCACGAAGGAGAACACCAACGTTATCACCAGCGATACCTTTGTCCAAGGTTTTCTGGAACATTTCAACGCCGGTAACAACAACCTTCTTGGCGTCTTTGCGGAGGCCGATAATTTCAACTTCATCGCCAACCTTGCAAACACCGCGTTCGATACGGCCGGTGCCCACAGTACCACGACCCTTAATCGAGAACACATCCTCGATGCTCATAAGGAAAGGCTTTTCCTCGTCGCGAATTGGGTCAGGAATGTAAGAATCCAAAGCGTCCATCAGGTCATCAATGCATTTGCCAGCAGCATCGTCTTTGCCGGCAGACTGCATAACTGGAAGGGAGCTACCACGAATGACCGGAACATCATCGCCTGGAAATTCGTACTTGTTAAGAAGTTCACGAACTTCCATTTCAACCAAGTCAAGAAGTTCAGGGTCATCAACAAGGTCGCACTTGTTGAGATAAACAACAATCTTTGGTACGCCTACCTGACGCGCAAGCAGAATGTGTTCGCGGGTTTGAGGCATAGGACCGTCTTGAGCAGCCACCACAAGAATTGCGCCATCCATCTGGGCAGCGCCGGTAATCATATTCTTGATGTAATCGGCGTGACCGGGGCAATCGATATGTGCATAGTGACGCTTGGAAGTTTCGTATTCCACGTGCGCTACTGCGATGGTAACGGTTTTCAAATCATCGCGTTCGGTACCACCCTTGGCGATTTCCTTGTAATCCTTAAACTTTTCGATTTTATTCTTGTAAGCCTGTCTGGCGACAATCGCTGCAGTGGTTGTTGTTTTGCCGTGGTCAATGTGGCCAATGGTTCCAACGTTCACATGCGGTTTTGTACGCGAAAATACGTCCTTTGCCATCTCTCCTCCGAAAAATCAAAGTGTTTGTAAGGATGCCTTTCTAAGCACATCCAAAATTCTAGGAAAAACCACAACAATTAGTACCCATTTTTTTACAAAAGAGCACTTCCCGGGGCCACCCCGGGGCTTTTTCAACTAGCATTTCGTTCCAAGAGCTGCTGATGGGATTTGAACCCATGACCTCTGCCTTACCAAGGAAGCGCTCTACCGCTGAGCTACAGCAGCCTGATTCATGCCTAATTGAAACAAAGCGGGTGAGGAGAATCGAACTCCCATGACCTGCTTGGAAGGCAGGGGCTCTGCCATTGAGCTACACCCGCAATTTTCAATCATCTTATGAAAAAATGAGTGGGTAGGGAGGGATTCGAACCCCCGTAGGACGAAGTCCGTCAGATTTACAGTCTGATGCCATTGGCCGCTCGGCCACCTACCCAATATTTTTTCATGCCTTCTTGCAGTAAAAACCGTTTCTTTAAACTTTTCAGCGTGGGAAACAGAATTCACTCTCGAAGCATTCAAGGGCACTCCTCGCAGAGCTAGCGGAGGGACTTGAACCCTCAACCACTGGTTTACAAAACCAGTGCTCTGCCATTGAGCTACGCTAGCTTTACTAGCCTCGAGGAAAAGTAAATATAGATGGCATTTCCGCTTAAGGCAAGCGTAATTCAATGGTAAATGATCGTTTCCCTTGGGTTTTGGGCTAAAGTTATAGGGTTTTTAGGGATGCCTGGAGCGAAGGGATTCATATTGGGCAAGTACGCCGGGTAATGCCGGGTAAATTCTTCCTTTGTCTCCGGAAAAACCGGGAGAGGGGGGTACAGGGACCACTTCAAAAGTTTTTCCATTATCCCGCGTTCGCAGCGGGATCAACCATTTTTTGACATTTTGTGAATAACCCCTGGCCTGATCCAATTGTGGAACATTCAAAAGCGATCCCACCGCAGGCTTGGTATCCTCACGTGAAACCCAAAGAACTTTCTCCACAGAAATTTTCCCCGGGGCAGTCTCAGTGGCTTCCAAATCAATTTCCGAAACCAGGAACTGCGGAATCGATAACCTGATGGGTTTGCCATCAGTTCCGCGAGTGGTGTTGGAAACAAGAAATGCAAGGTATCCGATCCAGCCAAGGAACATGGTTGTTGCAAATAACAGTCGCAATCCTCCCTTGTTCATTTGGAGGTGTTTCCTTGCTGGGTTTTGGCCATGATCTGGTAACCATCCATCAGTTGATTTTGAATATCGAAAATATCTTCAAAATCTTCCTTGGAATCCTTGTCGGTTTTGCTCATCAATCCATGTTCCACCAGGTTGAAGACCATGTCGCCAAAATCCCCGGTCTTGTGGATTCCCCACTGTTGGAAAACACATCGCGCCATAAGCCCAAATTCGTCGAGGGCGTATTTTCTTATACCTTCTATCAGTTCCCTTCCGGAAACATGATGTTCCACCGTGGGTTCGTTGCCATCTTGGGGTTTGGCTTTGCCCAGTGATTTTTGAGTGTAAGCAAGTGCCTGAAAAAGAAACTCGTACGCCTCGTAGGGAAAACGGGAATCTTTACTGATGATTTCATTGATTTTGGGATGATGCATCGCCATGGTTCAAAAATTATTCCTTCGAATCCAGTAAATCACTAACTGGTACCGGTAATCTTCTGCCGTCCTCGAATTCCACCAGAATCTTGCGGGAAAGAATCTCCTGGACAAGTACCTTTCCCCTGCCTTTTTCAGTGGTGACTATGGTTCCGGGTTCCGGAAGATCTTTCTGATAAAGATCGTATACATCCTGTTCGTATCGAAGGCAACATTTTAAACGCCCGCATCTGCCGGATATTTTGTTGGGATCCATGGTGGCTTTTTGCATTTTTGCCATGCGCATGCTGACTTGGGGCATTTCTACCAAATGGGTATTGCAGCACACGGGCCGACCACAATCCCCCAGGTCTGCCAAAAGTTTTGCTTCATCCCGAACCCCAATCTGGCGCATTTCGATGCGAGTGTGAAATTCCCTGGCAAGGTCTTTGACAAGTTCCCTGAAATCAATTCTGCCTTCTGCCAGGTAATAAAAAATGATTCTTTCGCCACCAAACAGCTTTTCAGCGTCCACCATTGTCAACCGCACACCCCTGCGGTTGGCAAATTCGGAGCAGGTTTTGATCAAGAGGGTTTCTTCGGTTTTAATTTCCCTACTTTTGGCGTGATCATTCGCCGACATTTTTCGAATGATTTTTCCTACAATTGCACCAGAAAGTGATTTTTTTGATTTCTCGTCCGATTTGCAAAGAATTTGACCAGTCTCGGTTCCTCGATCGGTTTGTAAGATTACAAAATCCCCTCTGGAAAGCTCTTCCTCCAAGCCTTCAAATTCCCCCAGCATCCGGTAGGAACCGTAGCGAATAATCCAATTATTGGCCATAAAACTAACTCCAATTCCTGATGCTCTTCATCAGGTACATTCATTCAATCAATTTGGAAAGCCTGACTCAAGTGCTACTTGTGGCGGTTTCCATTAATGATTGAATTGGAAAGCCTTGGAGTTTAATAAAGCCCAAGCCAGATCCTGAAGGCCAATCTGGCGCTTGTCCACCGGCTTGCTCATGGATGTGATCTCGTTTTGCAAACGGAGTAGTTCGGCATCTTGTGCCCTGAAGGTATTCACTAAAACTTGCTTTTGTTTTTCAGTTCTCTTTTCTGGTGGCAACAGCAGGATTTGCGCAACTTCACCTTCCGCGCCAAATGGTTGCACCTGCCCAGGAGTTTTGGTGATGGAAAGCTTGAATCTTCCAAGGGTGTGTTGCATGCCATAATTTTGGGTCATGGTAAGAACAAGTTTTCCCTTTTCCTTAAATATGGCAGGGTTTTGAATCTGAAAGTAGGCCGATTGCGATTTGCCTAATTGGGGTGAAATGGCCCAGCCGGTGGCAGGGTTGTTGTCCACCGCCTTGGTAACTTCGAAAGAAGCCTGGCTAAAGGTTGCCTTGGCGTTAACAAGAGCTACCGGTACGGGTTTTTTACCTTCACCTTCCGCAGTAAAATTGGCTTTCAATTCCTGAATGACAAAATTACCATTTTGGGCTCTGCCGGGGCCCTTTCCGGGCAGGCTATCGTCGGCAAGGGTTTCCAGAAGCAGCCCTGTATAACTTCCACCTTCAAGCGGAATAGTGATGGTATAGACATCGTTTGGCGGATTAGCGCCTGATGCAAGGAAAGATCCATCCTCCTTGGCTGTGAAGGTCGCTTTCGATTTTGCAGTAACTTTCGCTTCCTTGATTTTTTCCCATTCTGCAACCTTGGTGTAGGATTTTTCCCATTGCTGCTGCCTTTGGGGTTCGGTCTTTTGATAATCCTCCAAGGCTTTTTGTCTTTTCTTGTATTCCTCAACAAGGGGTGGAAATTCAGGTTCGCCATCCTTAATGGCTTTAAGGCTTGCCTGTAGTTCAGAATTGGTGGGATAGCGGTTGATGATGGAGAGGAAGAGTTCCTCGACCAGTTTTTTGTCATCCTTTTCGGAGGTTAATAACTTGGTCAACCGGTTATTTGGGTCGCGTACCGCATCACCAATCACCGGACCATTGACCAGTGAAAGAACCGGTCCAAGCATCATGGAGGAAGATCGTTCACATTCGCAAGCGCTTTGGCGCGGTGGTTTGCCAAATAATTGGAAAAAGCCACCGCCCACATCCACCGTGGTGTCCACCATTTGTGCAGCCCGGGAACCCGATGGAAGTCCGGGGATTTTGGAAGTTGCCCCGGTCGCTGTATGAATGGAATCAAACAGTACCTCGGCGCTTAGCCTTCTGGCGACAGCATGAGAGAAATTGGAATCATCATCTTTATTCCATTCATTGGTGTTCACAGTTAACTGGTAAACACGCGATTTGCAGATCATTTTTACAAGGGTTTGAATGTTGAAATCGCTTTTTATGAACTCTGTTGCCAGGTAATCCAGCAATTGGGGATTCGAAGGCGGGTTTCCAGCCCGGATATCATCGATTGGCTCAATTAGGCCAACTCCCATCAGGTAAGCCCACTGCCTGTTGACAAAGCTTTTTGCAAAATAAGGGTTTTCCTTAGAAGTCACCCAGTGAGCAAGGTCCTGCCTTCTGTTGGCGGGTTTGTCAAGTTTATCCGTGATGGCAAAAGGAAATTTGGGGGCCGTTACAGCGCCCGTGCGTTCATGCTTGACATCCCCATTTGGGTTGTCCTTGATGACTTCCACCAGTGGTTGGGCGCCTTCCACCGCACTGCCGCCAACTTTTTGGCCTTTGAATTTAGGGTCTTCGCTTCTGCTAACCTGGGCGAAATAAGCCGCCATTTGGTAGTACTGGTCCTGAGTCCACTTTTCGAAGGGATGATCATGACATTTGTTGCAGTTGAAGCGAATGGCCAAAAAAAGATGGGTCGTATTTTCTGCCGCCGCCGTGGGATCCCGTTGGATTTTGTAATAACAAGCGGCAGGGTTCTCCATGTTGGATCCACTGGCTGTAAGGATCTCATAGGCGAATTTGTTATAGGGTTTGTTTTTGGAAATAGAGTCGTGGATGTAGTTGCGGAAGGCCTTGGCGCCATTGTCACCCAGGAAAGATTTGTTTACTTGAAGCAGATCGCTCCATTTGTTCGTCCAATGTTCCACATATTCCGGCGAGCCTACAAGTTTGTCGATCACCTCATCCCGCTTTGTACGGGAATCCCTTTTATCGTTCAGAAATGCGCGAACTGCTTCCGCGGTGGGGGGCAAACCGGTAAGGTCCAGATAGACTCTGCGAAGGAATTCATCGTCGGTGCAAAGGGTGCTTGGAAGAACCTTGATGGATTTGAGTTTCTCGTAAACTAGGTGGTCTATCTGGTTATTTTCGGGCTGATCTTTCCAGGCAAAGCCCTGGCGATCACCCATGATGATGAAAGATGCTGCTGCATAGCTTCCTTCAAAGCGTGCCAAAACTGTTGCCTCGCCACGTCGCAAGCCTGTGACAATATTGCCTTTTTCTACACTTGCTGCCTCAATATTGCTGCTTTCCAAGAAAGTCTCTGCTGTTACATCCCTGGAGGTGTTGTCGGAATAAAAAGCGGTGACGCTGATTTGCTGCTTCATTCCAGGCAGGGGTAGCACAAACTGCTTGGGAAATAGCTCAATTCGAGTAACCTTGGCCGCGCCCGGATCGTAATTTACGCCCTCAGCAATCCATTTGCGGATGATTTCGTAGGTTCGGTCCCCTGGTTGCATCAGGGCGCCACCAACATGCGGCGTCTGGCCCGTGGATTTTAACAACATCAGGCTTGAATCCGGAGCTGCTCGGTTGAACCTTCTTCCTTCAAGGTCGTCTGTTAGGGATCTATGATCAAAAAGAGAATCGTATCCACGCAGGCTAAGCTTGAAACCGTTTTTGCCTTCGGCTGCGCCGTGGCAAGTACCCTGGTTGCAACCAGACCTCGCCAGCAATGGCATGACATCCTTCAAGAAGCTAACTGGAATATCTTTCTTAAAATCCACCACCTGAACCGGGATGTCTTTTTTTTGTCCTTCAAATTCAAAAACTATTTGGGTTGATCCATCCATAACTGGGGAAACAAGGCCCTGCTTGCTGACAGAAATAATTCCATTGGCAGCTTTGATATTTGCAACGCGTGTTACATCGGCACGATCCCCATTCTCGTAATCTGCGGTAAGAATTACCTGAGAATAATCGAAGGGGCCCTTAAGCTGAATCTTTGCGGGAAATACCGTAAGTTGCTTAAGTTTTGCTCCCTTGGGGAGAACTTCTGCCTCGCTTGCCCGAGCGGTTATCTGAAAAAAGCAGATTGCCGCAAGGATTGCTGGTATATGGTGAAGATTGTTTTTCATGATGAAGCTCCGCCCGATTATTTGCCGGATTTTGCAGTTGTGGTTTGTAATGGTACGGGAACAAATTCCAAAGTCTTTTCCAACGAGGGTATCTTGAGAATTCGAACTTTGCCGTCAAAACCAGCCACTGCGATGGAATTACCATCGGGATGGAATGCCAGGGAATAAACAGGGCCAAGGTTTTGTTCTAATTTGCCGGCGACCTTGCCATCTTCTGCCTGATAAACTTTAAGGTAGCCTTTTCCATCAAGGCTGCTGCCGGTGACAAAAAACTTTCCACTTTTGTCAAATCCGCTGCAGTAAATCCGGCCCGGCATGGCTTCGTATTCCCGAACCTTGTTGGCATCATCCCCAATAACCCGCTTGGTAACGCGGTGCATTTTGTAAAGGCGGGGCACACCGTCCGATCCACCTATAAGTAGTTCCTCGTAGGCTTTTTCGGAAGCATCTGCGCCTTCGGCACCTTTGACCATGGTTTTGTCGGTGCGGGGGCGGAGGTTCATAGTTTGCAAGCCGCCTTTTAGGGCGCCCGGCGTAATACTGGTGATGTTGTCTATAAACCTCTGAGTACCGACTTCGGTAAGCTTCATGGATCTATCCCGGCTGATGGAAGCAAGAAAAAGCCCATCCCGGGAAAAAGCGGTTCCCAATACCCAATCAGTATGGGCACCTTGGTAGAGCACTTGTTTGCCGCTGGATACGTCAATGGCCCTTAATGTGTTGTCTGCGCACCCAAAAGCAATTTTGGAACCATCCGGCGACCAGCTAACACCATAAACGGTGTCGTAGGTGGTGGGGATGGATTGGGTGAGCTTCTTCTTGGCAACATCCCAAATTTGAATTTCCCCAAACCGACCGGGGGAGCCACCTGCAACGGCCAATTGTTTTCCATCAGGCGAGAAAGCGATGGATTCAATCCTTTCGGATAAACCAATAAGTCTGGCTTCCAATTTATAGTCAGAAGTCTTGTGAAGCAGAACTTCATGATAGCCCGAGGTGGCCAAATAGCTGCCATCGGGTGAAAAATCCAGGGAGGTTATCACCGGGGGAAGTTTGTAGATCGGGGGATGTTCGGGATCCACAAGGGTCTGGGCAGATTTTGGGGAATCATCTTTGGCACCTTCCTTGATCCAGCGATGGATAAGGGAAAGTTGCTCGGTTTTTAATGGGTCTTTGCCTTTGGGCATCTCCGCTTTTTCGCTGCCATGCGATATGAGCACATCGTAAAGCTGGCTTTTTTCCGGTTCCCCTTTGGTGATTTGAACCTTGTCTCGATCGCCTTTCAAAAAAAGCGATGGATAATCAATCATCAGATAGCCACCCAATTTCTTGGCTGGTTGATGGCAACCCTGGCAATTTTGCTGGATTAGCGGCCTTATTTCCTTGAAGTAGCTGACTGGCTCACTGGCTGGTTTTTTCTTTTCATCGAACCCAAATAAGTTCGATGAAACAAGCATAAGAACAACTATAGCTGTTCCGATTCGATGAATGTTTTTCATGGTTTGTTAATTTACCATCGCAAGTACCGGAGGGTATATCGTTTATATTGTCAGGAAACTGGGTGTTTATCAAGCGGAAACAGGTTTTTCCAGTCTTGCAAAGGGTGGAAGGATAGAGCATTCTTAAAGAAATGGAATTCCGCGCAGATTTGGAGAATAGCCGTGAACCCTAACAGAATCTACTTTGCGATTGCTTTGATGTTAAGTTCATGGTTCATGGCGGTTGGCCAGCAGGAAAAAGCAGCCAAAGATGCACCTACCATTCCCAGCAAGTCGTTAAAGCAATGGGCACAGGATCTACGAAGTACAGATGCCAGCGTCAGGGATTTTGCTTTGCTGGCAATTCCCCACTACGGATCGTCAACTGCGGATGCCATAATCGCGGTAACTGAGCGGTGTCTGGATACAGACGCAGGTTGTAGAACCAAAGCTGTCATGGCCTTGGCGGTAATGGAAATACATGACCGGGATGTGCCCCGTGTGGTGGAAGCATTGGCGCGAAGAGCCGCGGAAGATCCGCAGGCAAGCATACGATTTTTAGCCCTTAACGCGCTCATGCGTTTTGAAGCCGCTGATGGTAAAAAAACGGTCTCTTCTCTGATTAAAGCTGCCGAATATTCCGGTTCTTACGAAGTTAGAAAAACCGCACTGGCCGCACTTATTCGCTTTGCTGGCGATCCGCAGGTTGGGCCTGACCCCAAAGCGGTTCGCTGTGCGGTTCTTGCCCTAAAGGATAGCGTTCAACCCGTGCGTTATGCGGCCATTAACGCCATTGCCTTGCTGGGTAAACCCAATGAGCCGGTCATGGCAACCATGGTGGAAAAAGCACTGAACGATTTGGCGGTGGGTAATGATAAGGTTTTTGCCATTTGGGCCAAGGTGGGCCTGGCGAATTTGGATACCACCCAAGTGGCTTCCCATCTGCAATTTGTGATTCGCATGCTTAAAACCGGGGATTCAACAGTGAAGGCAGAAGCCATGAAGGCTATTGCAGCCATTGGGCCATTGGCAAAATCTGCTGTGCCGGATGTTGTGGATGTTTTGCAGGATAAGGATTGGAACCTTGTGATGATGGCAATTATGACCCTTAGCGCCATGGGAACGGATGGTAAAGCGGGGATTGATGCACTAAACAAATTGGCGGAAAAAAAGGAAGCCCCGGAACAAATCAAGCAGGCTGCCAAATCTGTCTCCGGCGTTATCAAGGGAACTAATCTTTTGCAACAACCCGGCATGAAGAAACAGTAAACACCGCTAAATGATCTTTTTCAAGCCGAGTGAGGATTTTGATTTGCGAAACCTTTGTTTTGCCTGCCGGATTAATGGATCAAGCTCTTTGACTGAGGTGTCAGATTCTTTTTTGTAATATTGCCTTAGCATTACCATATGACGAATAAAAAGCTTTTGATCCGTTATCCGGCCAAATACTTTTTGGAGCTTCCTGAGTTGCTTTATGGCAGATTGGTCGTTTTTGTTTGAATGAATTTCGCTGAGGATTTCCAACTGATATCGAAGTTTTTTTGCGGTAATTCTCATCTCGTGGATTTCTTTAAATCGGATCTGTTTGTTTCTTATGGCGGCTTCAACTCTTTTTTTGAACCCACGGATTTTCGAGCGTTTTATTTTTTGGCATTTTCTTAATTGAAGGGTCTTTATCTGGAGGTTTACTTCCTTGAGCAAAACTAAGAGTTTGGATTTGTGTTTTTTTGCAAAGTCGCAAAATTCAGCTTTGCTGCATCGGATATTTTTTTGAATATGGGTTGTGAAGCTCTTCTTAAGCTTGCGATCCGAAAATGTCGCTTTATCGATGTTTTTTAAAAACAGTTGATGGTTTCTGATGGTTCCAGCTTTTTTACGAATCTTGCCTAAAAGCTTATTAACCTTGCAAAAAAGCTTTTTGCTGATTGCAAACTTGAAAAGTCTAAGCAGAGATTCTAACTTTCGCGTTGCAATTCTCATTCGGTGTATGCAAGAAAAGGTGTTTACGCGCGGTTTAGAAACTTTATTCATGAAAGCTTGCAGTTGGTTGTTCAAAATAAAAAATGGGGCAGAATTCAAAATGAGCCCTCTGGATGAATGCTTTTGGAAATTAGTTAAATATTAAGCTGCATCCGGAATTAGCAGCATTCAAGAAATTAGGAAAGTTCACAAGAATTGTTTTTGAAATTGATGCAAGTTGTTTAAAAATAACCTATTAGGTTTTATTTGAAGGTTGAAATAATCCCTAATAATTTGGCCCCAGCCCGTAACTATGTCTGCTTATATTATTATGAAGCTTATTTTTAATAAGGAAACCAATCATGCTCCGTAAAAAGGCGTTCACACTGATTGAGTTATTGGTAGTCATTTCCATCATTGGAATTTTGATCGGGTTGCTTCTTCCCGCGGTGCAGAAAGTCAGAGAATCTGCAAATCGGATTCAGTGTGCAAACAATATGAAGCAGTTAGGTTTGGCCACACATAATTTTTCAACTACCTACGGGGGCAAATTACCCACAATTACCCATGAAGTAGTTCCGGGGAGCGAAGGGAGTGTTATGGTGGCTCTGATGCCATATCTAGAGCAAGAAAACCTTTATAAGGAATACAATAATCCTTCAAATATGACTGTTGCTGTTTTTCCACTTGCGCCTCCAACTAAAACAAATTCCAAAGTAATTAAAATTCCTTTTTTATGCCCCTCTGATTACACATCAAATGACGGAGTTGCCCCAAGTGGGTGGGCTGGTACTTCGTATACAGGTAATGCTTTTTTGTTTGCCAAATTGGGTTGGTTTTGTATGGCAGATCCTCGCTCATCAAATTTCAAGATCGATACAGTTCCAGATGGCCTTTCGAACACAATAGGTTTTGCTGAAAAAATGCTGGTTACGGAGTTTGGAAATAGTAACAACCGGGATACTGCATACATACCAGCTACTGTACTTAGTCAAGGATGGGGTGAAATTTACAACTTTCCAGCTTTTGGGATTTATCAAAGTGTTTACCCGGATGTACCAAACTTTTCAGATTTCAACCCAGCTTGGTGGTGGTATCGGAAACGATTTAATATTTTCTTTAAACCAAAATTGTCGGAGTCAACGCGTTATGGCGTAAGTACTGGTCATGATATCATGCAATTAACCATGATGGATGGGAGTGTAAGGCGAATTTCTGAAAAAATAATCGACATGACATTTTGGCAGGTGGTAATGCCCCATGATGGGTTGGTGTTGCCGGAAAATTGGGAGAGTTAAATTTTTTTTTTGGGGTGCTTAAAAATGTCTTTCGAAAACAAAGAGGAAAAGCGCTTGGATTTTATAGTTGCCAAAGAGGGTAACAAACCTCTGATTCTTTCCCCGGAAAAGCTTAAAGAATTGGTTTCCAAGGGAGAGATAAAAGGCGATGATTTAATATTTCGAGAAAATCTCAAGGTTTGGACCAAAGCCCGATATGTTAAAGGCCTTCGCTCCTTGATTGCCAAATTGGAATCCAGTTCTTTGGTCGAAGGTGCAGATTCAGAAGATGATTTAATTGACGATCTATTGAATGACATTGACGCCGAGGAAGAAAAAACAGTCCCCAAAGAATCGATTGAAAACCAGAAAACATCCGAATTACCACCAGCACTAGCTTCAATAGTTGCTGCAAGGAATGCAAAAATCAACTCTCACGCCCCATCCGTTGATACAGGCGAAAGTGGGATCAATCATGCCATTTCCAAAATGCGTTCGGGGGAAATTGGCAGTGAAAAATATCCAGAAATAAAACTGCCTAGTTCCTCCACGGTAAAAACGTATGTGCAATATGGGATCATTGGGTGTTTTTTGCTGGTATTGCTGTACCATTTTTTTCCACGATCTAACGGGGAGGTAATAACCGCCACGGAATATTTGCATGGTGGTATCACGCTTAATGGGGAACCGCTTAGAAATGGTTCTATTGTAGTAATGGGTTCTGACGGGAAAGAGGTTTACGGGTTTATTGAACCAAGAGGCACTTATCGGGTAGAGGACCCGCCCAGGGGATTCTTAAAAATGAAAATTATTTCATTCCCGCCACCCCCAACAGGAACGGTTGAACCCAAAAAAGAAGCAAAGGCAAAAGCGAAGGAAAAAACCACAAGTCCCTTGGCGAAATATGCGTCCTATGAAAATGAAATATCGATTGATTACCAAGGTGGCAAAAAGGTTTTTGATTTGAAGTTAAGTTCGAAATAATTGGAGATCGCCCATGAGAAAGGTTGCAAAACAACTTGGTTTTACCCTGATTGAATTGCTGGTGGTGATTTCCATCATTGGAATTTTGATTGGCTTGCTTTTGCCTGCGGTACAAAAGGTGCGGGAAGCTGCTAACAGGATTCGTTGTTTTAATAACCTTAAGCAGATTGGTTTAGCGATTCATAATCATCAAATAACAATCGGTATATTTCCAGATGGTGGCGAGCATTATTGGTACTCGAGATCTTTTACTGGAAGTACCCCCTCTTTACCTCCAAATCAATATTGGGGCGCTTTATATCAAATTCTACCATACATGGAATTAAACAATTTGTGGGCAAATCCTAATGATGCAGAAATCGCTAAAAACGGAGTTAAAAGTTATCAATGTCCTAGCAGGCATAATCCTAGAGTGTACCTAACTAATTTATCTGGTGGTGTTCCAAGGGTTATGGCTGACTACGCGGGTAACGGCGGCAAAGATCTAACTGGTAATGAGTGGGGTATGCTAGGTAATGGCTTAGATGGAGTTATTGTAAGAAGGCCAAATAATTCAAATTCAAGAAGTTCAAGTGTTAATTTTAATCTTATAACGGATGGCACATCAGTGACAATTATGTTTGGTGAAAAGGCATTTAATTATGCGATGGAAAATTATGCACAAACTGATGATGATGCTGGATGGGTTGATGGCTGGGATTGGGATACTGTAAGATGGGGTAGAACAAAGCCTTGCAAAGATTATTATATTTTAACGGATCCGGTAATTGGTTATATGGATGATCCAAACATAGCGCCAATGAACTTATTGGGAAGTTTCGGTTCACCACATTTTGGCGGTTCAAATTTTTTAATGGTTGATGGTTCTGTTAGGCAAATTTCCTACGAAATTAATACATTTGTTTTTCAAAACTTGTCTTCGAGGAATGATGGTTATTTTGTAAATCTTGAATAATTTAAAACACCCCGTGTAATGGGCCGCCTTTGCTCGCCAGTTCGTTGACTTTTTGGGTTATCTCTGGCGGTTCTTCCAAGGCGGGGGCATGATGGGGTTTGCTGCGGGAATCGATTATCAGCGATCCTTCGCAGCCCCAGTGCTTATGTTCGTTCTTTGATCGTATGCCATGAATGTCGTTGGCTGGATTAGTTTTTGTAAACACCGTCCACAAAAAGTTTCTGGTGTTGGCGGAAGTAAAGTCTGCATCATCCGCCATAACCACCCAGGGAAACCCTTCCAGCTTGGTCTGGTTTTCCAGCGATGAAACCAGTTTTTTGATGGATGAATCCTCTGGCCCAATATGCCTGGGTGACTCTACAACCAATATTCCCGGGAGGGCAATTTTTGCCTCTCGGAATTCTGAAGGAAGGTTCAAGTTGGGTGGTAAGGTGGTTCCTAATTCCCTTCGTTTGGGGCCGGCGGCGGCGATCACCACTTTGGAGCCCTGGTTGAGTCCGCTTCCAGAATAATCCAATGTGTCCATCGTTGTTCGAGTGTGAAAATGTAAGTCGTTGGCGGGATCAAACCGTTCCAGTAAATGTTTGAAAAACGCTGGAATATCATGAATGTCCAAATCGGGGGCATCTTCCTTGGCGACTATAAGCAGAAACTTGGCCAGGGAAAGCTGACCCTGTCCCAGGATGGCATTGGCGCTGGTTAAAAGTTCCTGAGGTCGAATGCGTTTTTGGTACGGGGTGTACCTCTCGCTACCTATGGCCAGAAGAAGTGGATGAACGCCGCTGGCGTCCACCGCATGAACGGCATGAACCCCGGGTAGCACCGTGGGCAGCAAATCTCCGGTAAGTTCATGCACCAGATTTCCAAAGGCGGTATCTTCCTGTGGTGGTCTTCCCACCACGGTGAAAGGCCAGATGGCGCCTTGTCGATGAAAAACAGCTTCTACCTTCATGACGGGGAAATCATGTTTCAGGCTGTAATAACCAAGGTGATCTCCAAACGGGCCCTCTGGCAAAACTCGAGTGGGATCCACCACACCAACAATCACAAAATCGGCCTGGGATGGAATAAGAATCGGCTTCAAGGGGTTGCAATCGAATGGAACCGGAGAAAGTTCCATTCTTCTACCTGCCAATATGCCTGCGAAGCTTATTTCCGGCATTCCTTCAGGAAGAGGCATAACCGCTGCCACAGCAAGAGACGGTGGGCCACCGATGGCAATAGCGACTCGGAAGGGTAAGCCAGTTTCCACGGCCTTGCTGTGGTGAACCCCGATGCCACGGTGCAACTGATAATGCAGACCTATTTCCTCGTCGGTTTGGTAGTCGTTCCCAGAAAGCTGAATTCTGTACATTCCAATATTGGAGTTGCGCCAACCTGGCCTAAGAACATCTTCACTGAAGACTTGAGGCAGCGTCACAAAGGCCCCGCCATCCTTGGGCCAGCATATTAATTGGGGCAGTTTGGATATCGTAGTTTGATGGTTTAAAACCGGTCCGTTCCTGCGAATGGAAGGCAGGGCGTGCCAAAGAGTTCTTGCAAGCCCGGGCCATTTCCAAGGCTTGGCCAAAACTTTTTCCGGGGCTACCTTGCATTGAATCAATGTTTCAATGGCTTTTAGTTGATCTCTGAAAAGAAACCGTGCCCTTTCCATGGTTCCAAAAAGGTTGCTTACCATCGGGAAATGACAATCTTTGACATTTGTGAAAAGCAGGGCTGGGCCTTTGGCCTCGAACACCCGGCGATGGATGGCTGCGGCTTCGAGATTTGCATCCACTTCCACATTGATGCGGAGTAACTGGCCTGTTTTTTCAAGGTCCCTGACACATTCGCGAAGGTTGCGATAACCCATGCTTGGCTCCCCGTTTCTATAGGAATTTATAGTCATTCCGAGGTTGCGGGGCGTGAGTTTCAAGTTTTATCAGCCAGAAGGCCATAGCCGCTAAAGAATCGGTTGGAAAGTTCCGAATGGAAGGATGCATGAATCTCCGCATGGTGAAGAAGCTTTCGCCTTGGGGTACCCGCCTCATGACTTTCCTTCCTTTCCGAGAACCAATAAACGCCCTGACCCACGGCATGTGGATGCTGGTTTGCATTCCGGGGATCATCCTCCTTTTAAGGTTCGCCTGGGGTGACCGCCTTAAGACCATAGGCCTGGCGGTTTACGGTTGCACCATGATTTCCTGTTTTTTTAGTAGTTGGCTTTTTCACTCCGTGAACGGACCAGATTCCGTGATTGAAGCCTGCCGGGCCATGGATCATGTTTGTATTTATCTGTTTATCGCGGGAACTTGTACTCCGGTGGGGCTCGTTTATCTGGAGGGGCGCTGGCGTTGGGCTTTTCTTAGTTCGGTATGGGGGTTGGCTCTTACTGGAATTGCCATGCGCGTTAGTGGGGTACCGATGCCCCTGTACACCCGAACCACCATGTATGTGCTGTTAGGATGGTTGGGAATTCTGACTTATTTTCAGCTTGTTAGAAAACTTTCCTCCCGAAAGGTGGTTCCGGTTTGGCTTGGCGGGGTGATTTATACAACAGGCGCAGGGCTAAACCTTGCGGGTAAGCCTGTTCTGGTGGAAGGAATCTTGGGGCCGCATGAATTTTTTCACTGCATGGTTATTCTTGGCAGTCTGGTTCATTATTACTTCATGATTCGAATCATGGTAAAATCCCCGTCTCGCCGAAAGGCGGAGATGGCGGTTCAGGATTTGCCCGAATTGCTGGTGTTTGAAACCAGCCTGGCAAGTCATCCTCTTCGCAAGGCGGGTTGAAAGTTGACCGGATGAACATTCTGGTTTTTCCCGCCATGGAATCTGCGCGGGTGGAAAAGCTAACCCATATCGCTGGCACTTCAAAAATCATCAACGCCACCACGGTGGAGCAGGCTGCCGCCATCATGCCGGATGTGGATGCCTTTCTGGGGAAAATCACGCCTGCGTTATTGGAAAAAGCCACCCGTTTGAAATGGGTGCAATCCATGACGGTAAGCCTGGAACATTATGTGTTCCCAGAATTAATTGGCCACCCCTGCGAATTGACGAACATGAGGGGGATATTTTCGGATGCCGTGGCAGATCACACCTTTGCCATGATTCTTACTTTTAGCAGAAGGATAGCGCATTATGTGCTGGCTCAAAGCCAGGGAAAGTGGTCGCCTTTGGGTGGTGAGCATGGGCGGGTTGATTTTTCCGCTGGTCCGGGGGTTACCAATGCAATCGATCTGCAGCATGAAGTGTTGTCAGAAAAAACACTTGGGGTTTTTGGGCTGGGTGGTATTGGTGGGGAAATAGCCAGGCGGGGGCATGCATTTGGCATGAAGGTTCTTGGGTTGGATCCATTCCTGCAAAATCCTTGCCCGGGGATTTCCGAGCCATGGGGCATGGAAAGGCTGGATGAATTCCTTGGGCTTTGTGATTATCTCGTAATTGCAGCGCCTCATACACCTCTTACCCAGGGTATGTTCAACAAAAAGTTGTTTCAAAAAATGAGGAAGAATAGTGTTCTGATCAATATCGGCAGGGGAGCCATAGTGGTTCTGGCAGACTTGGTGGAAGCCTTGAACCTTGGCTGGATCAGGGGAGCGGGGCTGGATGTTTATGAAAAGGAACCCCTGGACCCTGCCAGCCCTCTTTGGCGGATGGGGGAAAAAGTTCTTTTGACCCCGCATGTGGCAGGGTATGCTCCACCCATTGCCCAAAGGCATTTTGCGATCATAGAGGAGAACCTGAAAAGATTTCTTTCCGGGCAGCCGTTGATGAATGTGGTTGAAAAGTCTCGTTGGTTCTAACTGGCATCAAGAGGTGGGTCATGGCACAAAAAACCAGAAGGATTGTGATTACCGGGGCAACTCGAGGTCTTGGTCGTGCGCTGGTGGATGGAATGATTCCTTTGGGGCATCAGATTTATGGTTGCGGGACTTCCAGCAAATTGGTCGATGAACTGAAGGCCAAATATCCTTCCCATCACTTTGAAGTGGTGGATGTCACCAAAAGTGCATCGGTAGATGCTTGGGTAAAAAAAGTTCTGGCTACTGGAGCACCAGATGTTCTTATTAACAATGCCGCTGTGATTAATGTGCCAGCAAAACTTTGGGAGATTGCCGAAAAAGATTTCAACCACATGATGAATGTCAACATTGTGGGTGTTGCGAATGTGCTGAGGGGTTTTCTGCCTGCCATGGTGGAGCGAAAAGCCGGAGTGATTGTAAACCTGAGTTCCGCCTGGGGAAGATCCACATCCGCAGAGGTTGCCCCATATTGTGCCAGTAAGTACGCCATGGAAGGTTTAACAAAAGCTTTGGCACAGGAATTACCGACCGGGATGGCCGCAATTCCCCTGAACCCTGGGATCATTGATACCGACATGCTCAGGCAGGCATTTGGAGAAGGGGCGGGAAGTTATCCCAAGGCTGCCGTATGGGCAAAATCGGCTGTCCCCTTCATTCTTGGATTTAGTGCCAAGGATAACGGTGTATCCCATTCGGTGCCTTGATAAGGAAGCACTACAGTCCTAATTGAGGCTTTTTTTGCTTAAGCCATTACCATAATTGCCCTTAATCCTTAAGATTTCCTAGTATACACGGTTTAAAGACTTTCGGAGATGATAAAGATGTCCACCCCATTGCAATCACTTATTCAAGCTGGTACCAAGCTTTGGCTTGATTCCATAGATCCTCAATTGGTCAAGGAAAACAGGGCCATGGGGGCAACTGGAGCCACTTCGAACCCCATTATTGTTTCCGATATTTTGAAGACTGGCAAATTTGACAGCCAGATGGCTGAGTTTGCAAAGCAAGGTTTGGATGATGAATCACTGGCGTGGAAGATGACGGATACGCTTGTTGCCCAGGCGCAGCAGGTGTTTTTGCCAGTTTGGGAAAGCACCAAATGTGATGATGGATGGGTTAGCTTCGAGCTTGATCCGCTATTGGAAGACAAAAGTTGTACCCTGTCGGTAAAGGAAAAGGCTGCCAAGTACATTGAATTGGGCAAAAAGTGGTCACAAGGCCATAAAAACCGAATGATCAAGGTTCCGGCCACCCCAGGTGGTTTGGCCGCCCTTGAGGAATTATGTGCCGCTGGAATTACCCTGAATGTGACATTAATTTTCTCTGAAAGACAATACCTTGAGGCTCGGGAAGCCGTATGGCGCGGGGCACAGCGCAGGGCCAACTTGGATCATTTCAAGTCGGTATTCAGCATCTTTGTCAGCCGGCTTGATGTTTACACCGAGAAGCATGTGCCAACACTTTCACCTGCAGCTCAGGGGATGGTTGGTATTTATAACGCGAAGAAACTTTGGAAGATGAATCACGATTTCTGGGCTGCTAAAAAGTTGCCTCTTAAACAGGAAATCATTTTTGCCAGCACCGGTACAAAAAAGCCCGAAGATGCACCTTACAAGTATGTGGCTGCTTTTGCCGGATCGGACATTGAAACCAATCCGCCTGCAACCAATGACGCCACCCAGAAAAGCGGCCAGACCTTCACCCGGCAGGTGGATGTTATGCCAGCCAAGGCCGTTGTGGACGAAATTGAAGCCAAGGTGGACATTAAAAAGCTTGAGGAAACCTTGATGAGCGAGGGGCTTGAGAAATTCGCTGATCCTCACAAGAAGTTGATTCAGTCCATTCATGAAATGAGAAAGAAATTGTCCTGACCAGTTTTGGTTCGGGAATGAAAATACAGGTTTGAATATCTTCATGGCTAGGGGTCTGTGCAATGGCGAAGGAAGAGTCAATTTTGGTGCAGGGGAAAGTTTCCGCTGCTTTGGCAAACACCCAGTTCAAGGTGAAACTTGATAATGGCCATGAGGTGGTAGCCCACATTGCAGGAAAGATTCGCAAGAATTTCATCAGAATTTTGCCCGGTGACATCGTTACCGTCGCAATTTCCCCCTACGACCTTACCAAGGGTAGAATCACATACCGTGGCCCATTGAAGGCCAAGCTTGAGGAAGAATCCAAAGAGGGGGAATTGTAATTATTCGCCTGCTTGTTTTTTCTTTTTGAGAGTTTTGGCCCGGGTCTCCGGGCCTTTCTTTTTGGCTTCTTCCCGCACCAAAAGCAACTGACTCCACAGACTTGGATCTTCCGCGAAAGGAAATTCCGTGGCGCTGTCCATTATTTGGTTACCAAGTTCCCGGTCGTGAATTTGAAGGCACATTCCCAGAGTCGGACATTCCTCGGGATCATAGCCTGTCAGGGCCGTGGCGGGCAGGTAAGCTTCCAAATTGTATCCAGTGGGTTCCACTAAAAAGCGATAAGCAATTTCACCGGGGTTTGCTTCTGGGGCATCCTGCAAAGCCCTGTGAATTTTGCTTTGGGCAAATGCGGGAGATTCCCTGTCGGGGCCACCACCGGTGGGTAGAAAATGAAACATATGGCAATATCTGGTACCGCGATGACTGGAGCGAGAATCTCGGGTATCCAGCCAGAAGGTCACACCATCAGAAGTTCTCGGTCTGGAAAGATCACCTTGAAGAGGTTCTTTCTTGCCTTCCACATGAACCTGTAGGCCCAACCCTGATTCATTCCAAGCCATACGAACCTGTGCAAAGGTGGGTTGATGATCCATCTCGCAAAGACTTGGGATTATAAATGATTCCGGAAGATCCAGCAGCAAGCCACCTTTTTCAAGGGGCATATTCTTGCGGTATTGGCACCTTCGTGCCAGGCGAATCAGAAAACGGGAGGGAACGGGTTGCATGGTTGCCTAGTTTAAAAGACTGCGTTCCAGAACGACTTTTGCTTTGTCGAAGGTGGATTTCCAAAGGATTTCAGGCGATTCGTTCACAAGGCAATCCTTGATTTTTTCCAGTGTATTGCGGGCCATGTGTGGGCATTTATTACACGCGCAGGTGATTCCGGGCACGGGGTGATATCGATGCATGGGAAAACGGTGCTGCATTTGCCACATCATGTTAGGTTCTGTGGCAATAATAATATCCGTGTCATTTTTCAGAGAGGCCAGCTTTTTTAGCATGGCTTCCGTTCCGCCCACAAAATCGCTGTTGGCCCTGATATTTGCAGGGCATTCCGGGTGTGCGAATACCAGCGAGGTTGGAACTTTCTTTTTCATGGCCAATAGGTCGCCTAGGCTGAATATCTCGTGAACCATGCAGGCGCCATCCCAAAGAATCATCTTTCGGTTGCAGACTTCCTCCAGATATTGGCCTAAATGCTTGTCAGGAACAAACAGAATTTCCTTATCCTTGGGCACGCGTTCAATAATTTCGCGGGCATTTCCAGAAGTTACCACCCAATCGGATAAAGCTTTAACATCAGCGGTGCTGTTGATGTAAGTGACGGTTTGAAAATCCCTGCCATTTTCGCGAAGCATTTGCTGGTAACGATTTAATTTATCCGCAGGGCAACTATCCGCGAGTGAACAACCTGCCTGTAGGTCGGGCAAAAGAACTTTTTTTGCCGGGTTGAGTATTTTGGCTGTTTCTGCCATGAAATGTACGCCACAGAAGACAATGATGGGAGTTTCCACCTTGGTGGCGGCACGGGCAAGCGCAAGGGAATCACCATTAAAATCGGCGATTTCCTGAATCTCCCCCTCTTGGTAATAGTGAGCCAGAATGGTGGCTTTCTTGGTCTTTTTTAATTCCTGGATTTCGCTGACAATATCCTGCATGAAAACACTCCGGAAGGGGCGGAAGCATTGTCCGGTACAAATGGAGCATCGCCACCTAGATTAATATTAGTCATTATATTCGCTTGGAAGCTTGTTTGCTTTTTCTCCGGGGTTATTCATGGAAAATATCAGGGAATTATTACTGCATTCGGATGGAATTACTTTGGTTCAGGCGGTCAAAAAGGCAGGAATAGGGTCCACTGGTGGTCAGTCAAAATATCTGATCCGCGAAGGACATATTCAATTGAATGGACAGGTACATACCTCCCCTAACACCACCCTGAAGGTGGGGGATAAGTTTGGCAGCAAGGATGGGGAAACTTGGGTGGTGACCCTGTGACCCATAAAAGCCAGCATGCGGATTATTTGGTTAACCCGAACAATAACATTGTTCTAAGAGTTATCACGCTTGCCTGGCCGGCGCTGATGCTTCAATTTATGCATCTGCTTATCAATCTTTGGGATCGATTTCTCGCGGGGCGATTTCTTCAGGTTCACCCTGATGTGCATATTTCCATTCAAGCGGCACAAACAACGGGACAATACTTTGCCTGGCTTATTTCCAGCTACAGTGTTTTGGTTACTGTTGGAAGCACAGCCCTTGTGGCGCGCTTTATAGGTGGGGATGAACTCGAAAAAGCCAGGAAAGTTGTTAATCATTCGTTTTGGATCGCGCTTATACTTGGAGTCTTGGCAGCCATTTTTGGTGTTTTGCTGCTTCCTTATGTGCTCTCGTTTATAGGGCTTCAAGGGAACGCTGGTGAAGAGGCTAGCAGATTCCTTTTTTATATCTTTCTATTCCTGCCTTTTCAGTTGATTGAATCAGCGTTTATTTCCTGCCTTGTTGGTGCGGGAGACACTCTTACAGGATTGATTGTGCTGGTCGGTGTCACCATTCTGAATATACCGTTGTCTTTTGTCTTTGCTACCGGGGCAATCCCATTGTTGGGTAATTGGGGTTTTTCAGGCATAGCTTTGGGAACTGCTTTAAGTCATGTCGTGGGTTGCTTCGTTATTTGTGCCATCCTTACCAGGGGTAAATCCGATTTGAAATGGGAATTTAGAACCCTCATGGAGTTAGATCTGGTGAAAAGGATGTTAAGGATCAGTATTCCCGCGGGGATGGATAGCCTTAGTATTGGTGTGGGGCAATTTATATTTTTGGGAATTGTGAACAACCTTGGCGAGGTTGCGGCTGGCGCTCATGGAATTGCCCTGGGGTGGGAGGCCATGGGCTATCTCTCCGGTGGGGCGTTTGGAACTGCGGCAATCGCACTTGTTGGATTGAATTTGGGAGCTTCGCAGCCCGCCGAGGCATCGCGCTGCGCATGGATCTCTTATTTCATGGGTGCGGGGGTTATGTCATTTATGGGAGCTTTGTTTTTTATCTTTGCGGAGCCCATGTTTCTTGTTTTTTGCCCGGAACCTTCGCAGGCTGAAATTGTGCGAACGGGCGCGCCCGTTCTTCGACTTATCGCCTTTGCCATGCCTTTCCTGGCATCTTGCATCATAATCACATCCGCATTGCGGGGAGCGGGTGATACGCGTGTTCCGGTGATTTATACTTGGATAGGCTTTTTCCTGCTTAGGATACCTTGCGCCCTTGTTTTTGCACGCAACGACCTTGGCCAAGGCCAATGGATGAATGCATTAAGCATGGGACTATTAGGCGCCTGGTTGGCAATGTTTGTGGATTTGTTTGCAAGGGGTGTAATGCTGTTATACCGGTTTTATTCCGGTGCATGGAAGAAGATTACAGTGTAGGGATTATTTTTTCAGTTCTTCCAAAGCTGTGGGAAAATCCGCGGTAAAGTGAAACCGGTCTTCTAATTTGCAAGCCGCGAAAATCGCCTTAACTTGGGGGCTTACATGGCATACCGCAAGCTTGCCACCAAGTTCGTTCAATTGCCTTTGAAGCGAAATCATCTTGCCAAGGAAAACACTGTACATGCATTCCATGTTGGGGCCAAGGCTGAGGGCTGCCTTGTTAACTTTTTCATCTTGAATGGCTTTGCGGATTTCCTGAAAAGCATCCTGAATTTCCAATTCGGAGGGACGCAAGTTTTTGAAACGAAGGCATATGGCATCACCCTGTTTTTCGTAGCTGATTAGTTTGAAATTATTCATCACATGCCTCATTCATATAAGTTCTTGGTATTATTTAATTTAACTATCTGAATGCTGGTGTCAAGGATTGATTTTGGGACAAAACCTAGCTATGCAAGTTCCCTGGTCGGTATTCTTTCAAACTATCTGCAATGATAGCCGGGAACTTGGCTTGGGGTGTTGTGTTTCAACACCCGTTTCAGCGGGAATGGGTTGACCTATTAGCGTTTCTTTTTCAATTCCATGTACGATGACCGGCACCAATTTTCGCCTTAGCGCATCCAGCATGCCCGGTAAGGAGATCCGAATCCCGCGCGAGGAAGTCCCTTCCACAAAACCTGGCTTGAAACTTGCGGATTCAACCAAAACCTCTTCCTGCTTGCCTTGAAGGCTCATTTGAAACTTGCCACGGTTCTCCTGCTCAATCTTTTCCAGAATTTGTCTGCGGGTGCTTTTTTCTTGGTGGGAAACAGTTTCCCGAACCATGGCTGCCGGGGTGCCTTCCCTGGGGCTGTAAGGGAAAACATGCATTTTAAAAAAACCTGCCTCCCTGCTGATCTGGCAAGTTTCCTCAAAATCTTTTTCTGTTTCGCCAGGAAAACCAACAATGATGTCGGTGGAAAATCCCGGATTAACCAAAGCCTCCCTTATACGGTGAACCCTTTCACGAAATCCCTGGGCCGTGTAACGCCTTCGCATGGCTGCAAGAATTTTGTCGGATCCACTTTGCAAACAAAGATGAAAATGCGCGGCTACCTGCGGATGATCGCGGATGACCTTTATAAGATCATCACGGGCCTCTGCTGCCTCTAGGCTGCTTAGCCTAATTCTCATAGCTGGAAATTTGCTGGAAATATTCTCCAAAAGGTGCCAAAGACGGTTCCATTCCGCCTTGGGTTTTCCCTTGGATAGGTCTATGCCGTAGTGGCCTAGGTGAATTCCATTGAGCACCACTTCTTGGTAGCCGTTTTGTTCCAATTCTCCAATCTCATCAAGAATATCTTGTGGATGTCTGCTGCGGAGGGTTGGCCGAACAGAAGGAATGATGCAGTAGGAACAGTTAAGCAAACAACCATCCTGAACTTTTACAAAAGCTCTTTGATGATCATCAAAGCGTGTAATGTGTTTTGGCCTTTGCTGAATTCCAAATTCAGAAAGAGAATTCAGGAACTCTTCCTTATTGCCAATAACTTTCGCGACACCGGGAATTTTTCGCAAAGTTTCCGGTTCACGCTCCGCGTAGCAACCAGTCACAAGAATGATTGAGTTGGGATTTTTGGATTGAATTTTCCGGATAATATTTCGGCCCTTGGCATCCGCATCGTGGGTAACGGTGCAGGTGTTTATAATGCAAAGGTCTGTGGATTCATCTTCTTCCACAATCTGGATGCCATTAAGTTCCAGCATTTCCCTGAAGTATTGGGATTCATACTGGTTAACCTTGCACCCCAAGGTAAGAAGCGAACAGGTTTTTGGTTTATCAGTCATTTTTCAAAAGGTTAGGATGTTATGGCCGTTTATTGATTTATTCTAATTTATTGTAGTCAGAGGGAAATTCTTTTGAAGAAAAATGAAGATGAGGAATACCGAAGGTGGGACTCGAACCCACACACCCTTGCGGGCACCGGATTTTGAGTCCGGCGCGTCTGCCATTCCGCCACTTCGGCTTACTAAAAACAATAGCGAAAGATTCCAAAAACGCCAGTCTAGAACAGAAAAACCATCCAATTATCATGTTTTACTGCCCCACCGAGCAGTTTTCATGTAAATTATTCTTAGGTTTGTAGGTTGTGCACAGAGACCCTCCTGACATGACTCAATCTGGTTCCAACAAGACTGAATTGGGCAACTATTTTGTTGCCAATTACCCTCCATTTTCATTTTGGAAAAACACGCATCTGCCGGATGCCTTTTCCATGCTGAATGCGCCTCCTGCCAACAATACTCCGTTGGGCTTGTATGTTCATATTCCTTTTTGCAGGAAACGCTGTAAATTTTGTTACTTTCGTGTGTATACCGACAAAAATGCCAAAGATGTGGATTCTTACCTCGAAGGCATTCTTAAAGAAATTGATCTTTATTCCAAACTGCCCGTTCGTGCAGGCAGGCAGCTAAAGTTTATTTATTTTGGTGGTGGTACTCCTTCTTACCTTAGTGTTAACCAACTGCAAAAGTTGTTCGGGGGAGTAAAAACCAGTTTTGATCTCGAACAGGCTGATGAGGTTACTTTTGAATGTGAACCCGGTACTTTGCAGCAGCATAAACTTGCAGCTTTGAGGGAACTGGGAGTAACCCGTCTTAGTCTAGGTGTGGAGAACTTCAGCGATTCCGTGTTAGAGTCCAATGGGCGTGCCCACCACGTTGAGGAAATTTTCAGGGCATATAACTGGGCCAGGGAATTGGGCTTTCCCCAGATCAATATCGATCTTATTGCCGGGATGGTGGGAGAAACCGAAGCCAACTGGCATGATTGTATCCAGAAAATTATCGAGTTAGCGCCTGATTGCCTTACCATTTATCAGCTTGAATTACCTTACAACACCGTATTTTCAAAAGAATTGAAGCAGGTCGATCAACCGGATCCCATGGTGATTTCCGATTGGCCCACCAAGCGTGCCTGGGTGAAATACGCCTTCGAAACTTTGCAGAAACATGGTTACGAGGTTTCGAGTGCATACACTCTGGTCAAAAATAAATCTAAAACAAAATTCGTATATCGTGATGAGCTTTGGCACGGTGCTGATATGTTTGGAACCGGAGTGGCGTCCTTCGGGCATGTGCAGGGGATACACCTGCAAAACCTTGACCAATGGGATGCTTATCTTGGGTCGTTATCTCAAGGCCAGTTGCCCCTTGGGCGTGCGCTACCCATTTCAAACAATCAGAAGCTTATTCGCGAGATGATTTTACAATTAAAAACGGGACTCATTCATCCATCCAAATTCGAGAAAAAGTTCCATGTGAAGGTGTTGGACAAGTTTAAGCCCCAGTGGGAATCGCTTTCTGGGCAGGGCAATTTGAAGATTGGGCCAGATAGTGTGGAAGTAACCATGGACGGGCTTCTTCAGGTGGACCGGTTGTTACCCGGTTTTTTTGAACCTGAGCACCTCGGCGCAAGATACACCTGATTGCAAGGGTTCATGGTTTGATGGCAGAGCAACTTACATTCATGATGGGGAAATACGCCGCGGTAATGATGCCAGGCCTCAGGTACCATCGCACCCATTTTTGGAGTAGGCCATCGGATGCAGGCAGTACTTTTGGATTTACATCCTACGCCATCCGTCTGATGCAGGATGTCTATTTTCTTGACTGGCAGGTAAATGCCGGCGACAAAGTGAAATTATTGGAACAAATAGGTCACATTGAAACCTCAAAGGCCGTGTCAGATTTATTCGCCCCCGTTGCTGGTATGGTAAAGTCCTTCAATCAGGAGGTTTTGTCCGATCCATCGCTGATTAATGTGGATGGTTTTGGAAAAGGCTGGTTGTTCGAGATGGAATGTGATGCAACTGCTGGCATGGATGTGCATGAATACATGAAGTTCCTTGAAGATAATTGGGAAAAGACCCAAAGAATGCTCAAGGGCAAGATCAACTCCGGGGATGATTAAAATGAGTCAGAGAAAGCTGCAGGTTGTTCTGTCCCAGGCGCAGGGAAGGGATCCGGTTCGCAGGGGCCTTGAAGAGGAAATTGCCGCTTCTTTGTTGTTGGAACCCGGTGTCGATCTTGGGATAGTTCCCCATTTGTACGATTTGAACCCCGGCCACACCGGAAGATTGTTCATGGAAAACATCCATGGCGACATGGTTGTGCTTTCCTGGTTGTATCCCCGTGCTGCTTACTGGTTGCTTGATAGAAATGGGATTGGCGGAAAGCTTGGGGAAACCAGTATTTTGGCGGAACAACCTTCAGAAGAGGAAGAGGAAAACGGGGAAGAGCAAAAGCCAACCGGTATTGGTTCCGTTAAGGAAGTGAACCGTACGATTTACTGCCTGGATTTGCGTGATACCCGGGATCATCGGAAGTATTTGGAAGAAATACGCCGGATTCTTGCGGAATGCAAAGACCGCTGGAACACAGCGCCAGATAAGCCATCTTCCGTAATCCAATTGGGTATTACGAAGAAGGTGGAAGAACAGTCCCAAGCTTTTTCGCAGGATGATATGCTGAAGGCGCCCTCCAGGCGATGGTACCCAGTTATAGATTACAGCCGTTGTACCAATTGCATGGAATGCCTGGATTTTTGTTTGTTTGGCGTGTACGGAGTGGACAGCCTGAGTCGCATTTTTGTGGATAATCAGGATAGCTGTAAAAAAGGCTGCCCTGCGTGCAGTCGTGTGTGTCCCGAGCAGGCTATTATGTTTCCGGATTATAAAAGTCCGGCCATTGCGGGTGCGCCTGTAGGTGGGATCAGCGGCCTGAAGATTGACCTTACCAAATTGTTCGGTGGTGGCGATGCACTGGTTGTTGCAGCACAGGAAAGAGATGCCGAATTGGTGAAGGATGGCCGTGATGCAGTGGGCCTGGCAGTTGGAATTCCCAAACGCCAAACTGGAAAACAGTCTGGCCCCAAGGATGATTTGGATAATTTGATGGATGCCTTGGACAATCTTGAGGTTTAATCTCTGCACTTACTAATGAAAAAGAATAAATATCATGCTGCACAAACTAGCTTACCGGGCAATGACAGAAATTTCCCCTCGGATGGGAATGAAGGCTGCCTACCTGTGGGTTTTCAAGGGTTTGCTTGCCGTTCAGGCATACAAAAAGAGACTGAAGAATAAAAAGTTATATCCCCCGTTCATGTTTGTTGCCCTTACCAATACCTGCAATCTAAGGTGTCATGGGTGTTGGGTGGAGAAGGAAGGTACGGCGCATTATCTTCCCTCTCAGGATTTGGATGCCATAATTCGCCATGGGAAGCGTAATAGTGCCTATTACTATACCCTGCTGGGTGGCGAACCATACATGTACAAGGGCATATGGGATGTCTTTAAAAAGCACAGGGACTGTTATTTTCAAACTATCACCAATGGCATGTTATTCACCGAGGCAAATGTCCAGCGCCTTGTGGATGCTGGGAATGTGACTCCTTTAATTAGCGTTGATGGTTTGCAGTATCAAAACGACTTACGCCGGGGCGAGGGGGTTTTTGATGCCGCCATGACTGGGATGGACCGGCTTAAAAAGAAGGGCCTTATATTTGGAGTCGCCTGCACCATTACCGGCAAAAACATGGATGAGGTTCTTTGTGATTCTTACTTGAAGATGATGATTGAAAAAGGTGCCATGTACATCTGGTATTATTTCTATCGTCCAGTGGGTCAGGAGCCGCATCCGGAATACTGCCTAACCCAGGATCAACTTCTTGAAGCCAGGCGCAGGATGGTGGCTCTAAGGCATCATCATCCGATTATTATCATTGATAGTTATTGGACCGCTTCGGGAGAGGCCTTTTGTCCCGCAGCACTGGGGATGGGTTTTCATATTGGGCCACAGGGTAGCATTGAAATCTGCCCACCCCTTTCCTTCGCCACCAATCGTATTAGTGACAATAACTACAACTTGGAAAAGACCATAACTGAAAGTCCTTTCTTGAAAGGATTTCAGACTTTTGTCAAGGAGCGGACCAAAGGTTGTGTCATTCTTGAACATCCCCAGGAATTGGTGGAATACATCAAAGGGCATGGTGCCACGGACTATAGTACCCGCGATGCGTTTGCGGAAATCGGTTGTGGTACTCCACGGCATAGCCAGCATATGCCCGGCAAGGAAATTCCAGAGAGTTACTGGCTTTACCGTTTCCTTAAAAACAATGTCTTTTTCGGAATGGGCGCTCTGTGAGTCTTTTTGACTTCAACAGGCTTCAAAACGCTTATCAAATTGCGCGGAAACAACTTCTAAGCTGGCGCAAACCCGAAGGCCATTGGGAGGGGGAGCTTTCTTCCTCTGCACTATCCACCGCTGTTGCCGTCTCTGCCCTTGTTTTAACGGGTTCCGTTAAAAGGAATCTGATGGCCCTTGGCCTTGATTGGCTTGTAAAACATCAAAATGCTGATGGAGGTTGGGGCGATACCACAATCAGCTATTCTAACATTTCCACGACGATTCTTTGTGTTAGCGCCTTGAAACTTGCGGGTGAAAAAGAAGCCCACCAAGATGGTTTGAATAGGGGGGTCGAATGGATCAAAAGTCGGCATGGTTTTTCTTCCACGGAGATTAGTTCCGCGCTTGCTGCAAGATATGGCAATGACAAAACATTCTCAGTACCCATTTTGACCAATGCCGCCCTGGCAGGTTTGGTGGAATGGGATGACGTTCCCTCTTTACCTTTCGAGTTAAGTTGCCTGCCGCAAGGGTTGTATCGATTTGTTGGATTGCCAGTGGTCAGTTACGCGTTGCCAGCATTGATTTCCATGGGTATTTGCATTCATCGTAACAATGTAAGGGCATTTGGTCCGATTCGCTTTTTTCGCACCTTGCTTGAAAGACCTTCCCTGCGTGTTCTCAAATCTATCCAGCCCTCAAATGGAGGATTTTTGGAAGCGACCCCGCTGACTGCATTTGTTTGCATGTCTTTGGCGGGTGCGGGATATGCAGACCATGAAGTAATTAAAAAGGGAATTTCCTTTCTAGAAACTTCGGTCCGCGAAGATGGTAGTTGGCCAATCGATACCAATCTTGCAACTTGGGTGACAACACTTTCCATAAATGCAATGGCAGCAGGGGATGATTTGGCCGTTTTGGACAAAAAAGAAGAGCTAAAAACCTGGTTACTTAATCAACAGTATAAAACCAGACACCCGTATACTGGTGCGGAGCCCGGCGGCTGGGCTTGGACCGATTTGCCTGGTGGTGTTCCAGATGCTGATGATACCCCCGGTGCAATGATTGCTTTAACAAACCTTGGTGTTCCGCCGGGGGAATGGTTGGCAAAAGCTGTAAGGTGGCTGGCATTACTTCAAAATTCAGACACTGGAATGCCGACCTTTTGCCACGGATGGGGAAAATTACCCTTTGATCGAAGTGGGGCAGACCTTACAGCCCATACGTTACGGGCCATAGCACCCTTTTATGGGGTTGAAGACCAGCCTATTCCTGAATCTCTGGAGCATTTGGGGGTAGAGTTGGAATCAATATTTGATGGTGGTTTTCATTACTTGGCGAACCAGCAGAATACCGATGGATCTTGGCTGCCTTTATGGTTTGGAAATCAGCATGAAGCTGAAGAATGTAACCCGGTGTTTGGAACAGCCCGGGTCTTGGCTGCTTACAGGGATTGTGGCATGTGGGCAGATGCGCACGCCCGGAAAGGGTTAAAATTCCTCGAGAAAAGTCAGAATTCAGATGGTGGTTGGGGTGGTTTCGCAGGTGCCCCTTCAACTGTGGAGGAAACCGCTGCTGTAATCGATGCGATTATTCAATTGGATCCAAACCCCAAAGTGCTTGAAAAGGGGTTATTTTGGTTGATTCAAAGGGCCGAGGATGGTCAACTAGATGAAGTAGCACCAATAGGGTTCTATTTTGCCAAGTTATGGTATTTTGAAAGATTGTACCCTTTGGTGTTCGCTGTTTCTGCCCTGGGCAGAGCGAAAAAGCTGATGGGCATTTAGCCTGGTTATTATAATCCTCCCGGAAGGTGCGTATAAAGTGTCTACCTCAAGTTCGGAAATAGCTTCTTCTCCTTCTGAAAAGAAGGAGAAGAAAACAAGCACTTCCCACCTTAAGGCGGTTCCCGAAACGAGGGAACTTCGTGACAAGGTTCGCCAGGAAGCTGCAAAATTTATCAAGGATATCGATCGTTCAAACACTTTCACCAAGGCCGAACTTCAGGGCATGGCTGAAAAAGTGTTGGCATCTCTGGGGCTGGGATTGCAATACACAGGTTTCACTTCGGTGTGTATTGCCAACGAGTTCTGGCGTGATCAGGTTCAGGGAATTGATTTTTCTCGCAGGCTGTTCCTAATGCCTCACTGCCTTAAAAATGCGGAAGGTTGCCCTGCGGATTATGATGAATTCGGCTTGGATTGCAAAAAATGTGGCGCTTGCTCTGTTGCCGATTTTAAAGTCAAAGCCGAGGAGCTTGGTTACAAGGTTCTTGTTTCTGAGGGAACTCCGATTGTCTTGAAAATTATTGTCAGTGGTCATGTGGATGCAATTGTGGGTGTGGCCTGCCTGAATGTTCTGGAGAAGGCGCTTGATAAAATCTTGCTGGCCGGCATTCCATGCGTGGCTGTTCCCCTCCTTTCCAGCAATTGCAAAAGCACCTCGGTCGATGAAGATTGGGTGATGGAATTCATAGACCTTAAGGCGCCTGCTCAGGAACCCCAGACTAGGTCCTTCATGCATTTGATGAGAGCCTCGCATCAGATTTGTGAAGAACCAGAACTTTTGAAGCTTTGTCCAAAATCCAGAGTTCCTGCTCCGGGTTCCACCGGCGACAGGCTGTCTTTCCATGAAAACATTGCTTACGACTGGTTAGGAAGAGGTGGCAAACGCAGTCGCCCCTTCATTTCTCTTGCCATGTACGATGCCTTGAAAGGTGGCGATGGCACACTTTCTGCGGACAAACTTGTAATTCCGGACAGTGTCAAACGGGTAGCATTGGCTATAGAGGCATTTCACAAGGCCTCTTTGATTCATGATGATATCGAGGATGATGACGGCTTCCGTTACGGGCGTGAAACCTTGCACCGTCAACATGGAGTTCCTGTTGCAATCAATATTGGTGATTACTTGGTTGGTCTTGGCTACCGGTTGGCGGCCCGGGATCGTCAGGAAATTGGTGCAGAAGCCTGTGCGGATATTATGGCCAAGCTTTCCGAGGCGCATTTGAAGTTGTCTGAGGGGCAGGGCGCAGAGTTGCTTTGGCGCAACGCTCAGGATCAGGCCATTTCTCCGCTGGAAGCGCTTAGGATTTACGCCCTGAAAACATCTCCCGCCTTTGAAGCTGCGCTTTACGCGGGTGCCAGACTCGCCGGACCGGTTGATGCGTATGAAAAGTTGATACCCGAATTTGCTAAAAACCTTGGGGTCGCTTTTCAAATAATGAACGACATAATTGATTTTGACCCCGTTGCTGAAAACAAGGTTGTTGCCGGACAGGATATTCTGGCAGGCAGGCCCACCATTCTTCTGGCTATGCTTTTGGAAACATCTACCCCTGCACAGCGCGAAGAGGTGATCGATTTGATCGCCCGGGCAAGGAAAGGTGAACAAACCTTTGAGATTGTGGAGCGAATGCGTCTTCTTTTAAATCAACAGCATGTTTTTCAAAAGGCATGGAAGCTTGTGGATAAATTCCGCTCTCGCGCCGAAGCCATGGCGGATGAGGTGGAAAGTGATTCTGTGCGTAGGTTGCTTTATTTCTTGGTGGATACTGTGCTGGAAAAGCAGGATGCTGCTCCTGAATCGGAAAATAATTCAACCCCTTTGATCCAACTGGGTAAATCTCGATGAACAAGGAGAGGGCACCCCTGGAAATGCTCAAACATTTGTTTGAGTCTTTTTCCACGGAACACCTCCCACCAGTCAAGGTTATGGCTGGCAACACCATGCCGGAACCTTTCAGATCACTTTTGGATCACGAGCACCACATGACGGTAACCATGGAAAAGCATTTTGCCGAATCCGTAAGGGTTAAGGTGCTTTCCGAATCGATTCAAGGCAATAATTATTCCCGTATTCTGAATTTAGTCGGGGAAAAAACTGGAAGAATCATTCTTTTTGGGGCGATGAGAATTCGTTTGGATTTTTTGCCAAAACCAGCCCAACAAGAAATATTGGCAAGAAAAGAGCCATTGGGAAGAATTCTCATTCGCCATGAGATTTTGCGAAAGTTAGAGTTGGTTGCCCTACTGGAAATCAATCCTTTTCAAGATAGATCATCTTGGTTTGATAGATCAGATACCTGCAATTATTTTGGCCGTCTAGCGAAAATTCACGTGGAAAACCAAGTGGCGGTGGAAGTTTTTGAGGTGGTATCGCCCGAGGCGTGAGGCCAAGTTCTTCAAAATCACCCAAACAGCCGTTTTATTGAAAGCTTTCTTGAAAAAAGCCGATATATAGGCTATAAATCAAATAGTTGTTTGAACAAGTATCAGATCGGAGCGCCTCCCATGGTAAATTTTTCTTCTAATACCTTGGATGTAATTGTTATAGGTGGCGGGCCCGCAGGCTCTGCAGCGGCTACCATACTTGCCCAGCATGGCCTTTCCGTGCGACTTTTTGAAAGGGAAAAAGGGGCCCGTTTTCATATCGGTGAATCTCTTATGCCCGATACCTATTGGACTCTTCGCAGAATGGGGGTTCTGGAAAAAATCAAAGTCAGTAAGTTTACAAAAAAATATAGCGTTCAGTTTGTTACCGACACAGGCAAGGAATCCCAGCCTTTTTACTTCTTTGAAAACAACCCTCACGAAGCCTCACAAACCTGGCAGGTGGTGCGAAGTGAATTCGACAAAATGCTTTTAGACAACGCAAGCGATCTTGGTGCTGATATTCAATATGGTTGCAGGGTGATGGATGCGATTTTTGAAGGTGATCGATGTGTTGGTGTAAAAGTGCAGGGGCCTGATGGGGTAGTAAAGGATGTATTTGCCAAAGTGGTGGTTGATGCCAGTGGCCAAAGCCTTGTTTTGGGAAGCCGTTTGAAAATTAAAGTGCCAGATCCTCTTTTGCGCAAAGCATCGGTGTGGGCGTATTTTAAAGGCGCATCCCGTGAAGCGGGTTTAGATGAAGGCGCTACTTTAGTGTTACAAACTGAAGGTAAGAAGGGTTGGTTCTGGTACATTCCCTTACAGGATAATATCGTGAGCGTTGGTGTGGTGGGATCTCTGGAAGATATGTTTGGAGATAAACTTTCCCACGAAGAAATCTTTGAAAGGGAATTAAATCGGTGTCCTGCAGCCAAAAAACGTGTTTCCGTAGGTGAGCGGGTTTCAGGCTACTACAGCACCAAGGACTTTTCTTATAAATGTAGCCAGGTTGCTGGTAATGGCTGGGTTTTAGTGGGTGATGCGTTTGGGTTTCTGGATCCTATTTACTCTTCAGGTGTGTTTCTGGCGTTAAAGTCTGGTGAAATGGCCGCTGACGCGATCGCAGAGGGATTAAAAAACAATGACACCTCCGCTGAGCAATTGGGGAGGTGGGGGCCTCAGTTTATCCAGGGTATGGATCGCATGAAACGCCTTGTTTACGCGTTTTATGAAGGCTTTTCATTTGGAGGTTTCATCCGCAAAAATCCTGACATGAAACGTCATGTGATAGACTTGCTTGTGGGTGACCTTTTTAAGGATAGTGTAGATACCGTTGTGGAACCCATGGAGATGATGCGCCAAGAAATGCGTGAGATGGCAAAAATGTAATCAAATTGTTCTTAGACATCGGCACAGGTTCCGGTTATAAATATTCAATTATCCTGCCTGCATATTTCTTCTAAGGGGAACCTGTGAGCTCTTCACCAAAACAATCATTTGACAAGACCGCTTGGTTAGTTCTGACCGTTGCAGCAATTGGCTTTCTTTTTGATACCTATGAATTGTTGATGACTCCGTTGGTTCTCGCTCCCGCGCTTTCCGAGTTGTTGAAATTGCCTCCTAATCACCCGGAAGTTACCGCGTGGGTTGGAAGAGTTCTTTGGATGACCGCCCTCTGTGGTGGGGTGTTTGGCTTGATGGGTGGTTGGTTGATCGACCGCTTAGGAAGAAAAACTGTCATGGCTGGTAGTATTTTTATTTATTCTTTTTCACCAGTTCTTGCAGGCTTAAGTACGGATCTTAATTGGCTTATCTTTTTCCGTTGTACTACCTTTGTTGGTGTGTGTGTTGAATTTGTGGCCGCGGTAACCTGGCTTGCCGAGCTTTTTCCCGAGAAGCGCTTGCGTGAACTGGCCATTGGATGGACCCAGGCGTTTGCCAGCGTTGGGGGTCTTTTGGTGACTGCTGTCAGTGCTGGTATTGGTTATCTGATTGCTGCCAAAAAATTACCAGCTTTACCAGTCGGTGATCCTGCTAATCCGGCTTGGCGTTTCACCTTGATGACAGGTCTTCTACCTGCAATTCCAATCGCGTTGATGCTTCCTTTCGTGCCTGAATCTCCAGTATGGTTGGAAAGAAAAAAATCAGGAACACTTCGCAGACCCAGATTTGGCGAAATTTTTGCACCTGGCCTGTTCAAGACAACCATTGTTGCCACTATTCTAAGTGCCTGTGCATACGCTGCTGCGTTTGGCACTCTTCAAGTGACAGTCACTCAGGGAGTTCCCGGACTGCCAGATTTAAAGCCAACCCGCGAGAAAATGGAACCACTCATTAAAGCTAATAAAGGAATCGAAAAGCAATTGGCTGGTTTGGACAAAGAGTCTGAAGAGTTTAAGGCTAAACAAAAAGAATTTAATTTAAACCTGAAAAGCATCGGAAAGATCAACAAAGAAGAAGTTCAACCCCGCAGGGAAAAAGTTCAATTTATGCAAGAACTTGGCGGGCTAATGGGCCGAATCCTTCTTGCTATCGCCTTGGTTTCGATAGCCAGCAAGAGGGTTTTGCTGTGGATATTCCAAATTCCAGGCTTGATTATAGTTCCTGTGGTTTGGTTTTGGGTATTTCAAAACAAACCGGAATACTTTGATTATGGCGTTTTTCTGGCAGGCCTATGTATTGTTGCGCAGTTTTCTTACTTTGGGGAATACTTGCCTAAAGTTTTTCCAGTTCATTTACGTGGAACGGGTGGAGCTTTTGCCACCAATGTGGGTGGCCGTATGATTGGAACATCTGCCGCCTTTCTTACCACTAACTTGATAGCCCCGGTGCTTACGGTTGGAAGCAATAATTTTGAGAGAGTTGCATTTGCTGCAGGCATAACGGGTGTTCTGGTATTTGCGATAGGTTTTCTTACCAGTTTCTTCCTTGCAGAACCAAAGGAAGATGTTGTAAATCACGGATAAAACACCATAGATCAAGGTGGCAATATGCCAAATCTCAAAATTGCCTTGATCACCGCCGGTGCTGCCGGAATGTATTGCGGAAGTTGCATACAAGATAATCTGCTTGTTCTTGCCCTAAGGCAGCAACGGCATGATGCCATACTAATACCGACTTATACGCCTATTCGAACAGATGAAATAGATGCCAGCGCCCCCAGGGTTTTTATGGGGGGAATTAATGTATACTTGCAACAAAAGTTTCGATTATTTAGGCACATGCCAAAATGGTTGAACCGCCTTATGGATTTTCCTCCATTGCTAAGATGGGTTTCCAGATTTGCGGTTTCCACCAAAGCGGAAGAATTGGGTGATCTGACCCTGTCGATGTTGAGTGGGCAAAAAGGATATCAAAGTTCTGAAATTGCTGATCTTGCCGACTGGTTGAAAAACCATTTCAAACCGGATGTAGTCCATTTTTCCAATTTGTTGTTGTCAGGCCTTGCTGGTTCTATCAAGGATGCAACCGGAGCGAAAATTGTTGGAACCCTTCAAGGGGATGATATTTTTCTGGAATCCTTGCCTGAACAATTCAGACAGCAAGCTATTCAATTAATTCGGAAAAACTCCACAACCTTCGATGCCATTACTGCTACTTCAACCAGTTATGCAGATCGCATGAGTTTATATTTGGGTTTGGAAAGGAAAAAAATATCTGCCATATTGCCTGGCATAGCCGTAACTGAATCTTCGGGGTGTTCTCGAGGTACTGGCAAAACTATTGGATATTTTGCCCGGATATGCCCTGAAAAGGGATTTCATCTTTTAGTGGATGCTTGGATTGAATTTCGTAAGAAAAATCCACAATCTGGGGTAAAGCTCAAGGTTTCCGGCTGGCTCGGGCAAAACCAGTCTCTTTTTTTCAAACAGCAAAGGGCAAAGGTCAACGATGCTAATCTTGCCAAAGACTTTGAATATGTCAGTTGTCCTAATGGTGCTTCCAAAAGTCACTTTTATGAGTCGGTTGATATTCTCTGCGTTCCCAGTCCGTATCTTGAACCAAAGGGCCTTTATGTATTAGAAGCTTGGTCTCATGGGGTTCCAGTGCTTCAGCCTGATCATGGATCGTTCCCCGAATTGATGGAAAAAGCTGTCGGCGGTGGGTGGTTGTTCAAGGCAAATCAGGTTGGGGATCTTTCTGAAAAGATGGAAAAGATTTTTCAGAATCAAGCTCAGATCAGGGCGCAGGGTGAAATCGGACGCAACGCTGTGAAGAATTTCTTTAATTCTTCCAGAATGGCTGAGCAAGTTAATGCGCTTTACAGCTCCCTGCTGTAACAATGATTTTTTGGGGAAAGTTATGTCAAAGTTTATTTACCACCGCAGGGTTGAATTTGCGGATACAGATATGGCTGGCATGGTCCATTTTTCCTCCTATTTCTGTTTTCTAGAGGAGGCAGAGCATCATTTTCTAAGATCGCTTGGTTTTTCCGTGATGATGCAAAAAGATGGGAAACATTACGGCATGCCAAGGGTCAGTGCTCAGATGGATTTTACCAAACCAGTAAAGTTTGAGGATGTGCTTGAAATCCATGTAACTGTGGAAAAAGTTGGAAACACCTCGGTTGCTTATTTGGGGGAATTCTTTCTTCAGGATCAGTTGGTTGCCAAGGGGCGGATGGTTTCTGTCTTGTGTGAGATGAGTCGAGATTGCCCTGCCAAAACCATTCCGATTCCAGAGTGGATGAGGCAAAAGCTTCTTGGTGGGTCCGGATCATGATTGCATCCAACGGTTATTTGCAAAGATTGACATCGGAATTGCATCGTAAGGCTGGAAATTTACCACCTTCGAAATTGGCTAAGCACAAATCTTTTATTCTGTCGCACCAGCAAAAGGATGGGGGTTTCTGCGGGAGAGACTTGGGAGGAGATTTGTACTATACAGGTTTTGCCCTAAGATCACTCTCTATTATGGGGGCTTTGGAGCCTCAAATTTGCGATAGGGTTGCAGTTTTTCTTAAATCCCAGATGCATTCGAAAACCAGCCTGCTGGATTTTTTCTCCCTGATCTACAGCGCTGTTCTAGTAAGTGTTGGTGGTGGGCCGGATGTTTTTGAGGCCCATGGTGATTGGACTATTTCCGTTAAGGAATTTCTATCTAGCCTTCGAAGGCCGGATGGTGGTTTTGCAAAAAATCCCCAATCGCAGGAAAGCAGCACTTACATGACTTTTCTTGCATTGCTATGCCATCAATTGATTGGGAATAACCCCGCGGATCTGCATTTGCTGGAATCATTTGTCATGTCCAGAAGCCGGGAAGACGGAGGCTTTGTGGAATATTCCCCCATGCGAAAAAGTGGCACGAATCCCACTGCTGCTGGTTATGGAGTTCTGATAGCCATTTCCAAAAAGGAATTAGTTCAAGATCTCGCATCAAAGGGAAAGGCATTTTTTTCTGGAATGGTGGGCGATGAGGGGGGCTTCAAGGCAAATTCCAGAATTCCCTTTTGTGATGTCCTTTCCACTTTCACATCTCTATGGTCTTTGTCGGATTTGAAGGGATTGGGTTTGATCAATTTGGAAAAAGTGAAATCTTACCTCAACAGTACTGAGCTTCCGGACGGTGGTTTCCGTGGTGGTAGTTGGGATGCGGGAGCAGATGTGGAATACACTTTCTACGGTTTGGGTGCACTGGCTTTGGTTCATGGCATGGGAGCCAATTCATGAGTTTGCAAGTTCAACAGCTATGCAAGGAATTTTTCACGGAATCAGGTTCGGTGAAGGTTTTAACCGGCATTGATTTTTCATTGGATGACGGGGCTAGCCTTTCCATAATGGGGCCTTCCGGTTCTGGCAAAAGTACTTTGTTGCACATTCTTGGAGGATTGGAAAAACCCTCATCAGGGAATTATTTGCTGGATGGGAAAAATCCTCTTGATGGTGATGAGCAAAGCCTGGCGCTATTCAGAAATCAAAAAGTTGGATTTGTATTTCAAGATCATCATTTACTTCCCCAATGCACGGTCCTTGAAAATGTTTTGATTCCTGCTCTAGTTTCCCAGACAAGAGAAGACCCCGAAACATGGGCTTTGGATCTTCTCGGAAGGGTTGGCCTTTCTCATCGCATGACTCATTTTCCCTCCGAGTTATCAGGCGGTGAAAGACAAAGGGTTGCTGTAGCCAGGGCTTTGTTCATGAAACCAAGGATACTTCTGGCTGATGAGCCCACAGGCAACCTGGATAGAAAAAATGCTGAATCGGTCATGGATTTGCTGATCAAGTTACATCGTGAGGAAAACAATATCCTTATTGTGGTTACCCATAGCCCGGAGCTTGCTGCTAAATTCCCCGTTCAAAAAATTATGCAGGATGGAGTTTTGCTGGATCAGGGGAAAAATTGATGAACTACTCCTGGCGCAAATTTGTAATTGCCTCTTTCCGGCATCATCTTTTAGGCAATATTGCTGTACTTTTTGGGGTCATGGTGGCTTGTGTATCCATTACAGGCGCCTTTGTGGTGGGGGATTCCCTGCGCCACAGTCTTGCTGGAATTGTTGAAAAAAAATTAGGCTGGGTTGAATCCGCAGTTATTTCCCAAAACATGTTTAGAGCGTCATTGGCCTCCAGTATGGACGGTAATATTCAACCGGTCTTATTGCTCCAGGCCACAATCCAATTTAGGGACGAATCAGATTCTCTTGTATCTCAAGCCTCCGGCGTGCAGATTTTTGGTGTTGAGGATTCATTTTTCAAAAACCAAGCCGGTTTCCGAAACCAAGGTGCGATTATTAATTCAATCCTAGGTAAAAAACTTGGTCTTTCTTCTGGAAAACAAATAGTGGCGTTGTTACCCAGGCAGACTGATATTCCAAGAGAGTCATTTCTGGGTAGGAAAAATGATCTTGTTGACTCTTGGCGACTTTCTGTTGATTCGATTCTTGATTCTGCTCATCCGATGAATGTTTTTTCGGTTTCGGGTGGGGTGGAACAACCTCTTAATATTTATGTCAAATTGTCGGAACTTCAGGCAAAACTTGGAATGGCAGGCAAGGTGAATGTGTTGCTTGCCGATGCTGAAGTAAATTCAAAGCAGTTTGAAAAAATGCTTGGTTTGGAGGATTATGGCCTGAAGTTAAGCTCCCCTGAGGGGCGTGCAAAAAAACTGATTACCAAATTGGATCGAAACCAGGATGGGGTTTTGGAAAAAAGGGAATATCAGGGCAAGATTGCAGATGCTGTGTTAAGGGATGTGATTCAAAAATATGGCGAACGGATTTCTTCAAAATCGTTGGAAAAGTATTATTCAGAAAATCGTCCATATCTGAATCTGGAAGCGGATAAATTTCTCATCCATAAAGAAGTTACCCAAAAGGCATTTCAAGCTGCTGATAGGGCTGGATTGGTTGCTTCTCAAATTCAAGTATATCTGGCAAACACCATTTCCAATGCCAAGGATGAAATTCCCTATTCACTTGTTGCCGGGGTGGATGATTTTCTTGCCGAACGCATAGGGCTTAATTTAAAGGGTTCATCTGGTGAATATCCTTTGGTGTTATTTCCGTGGAATGATTCGCCTTTCCAGCTTAAGGATAAAAAAATTCAATTAAGTTTCTTTGCGCCTGAAAGTGTTGGAAAACCAAAAGAATTAAATCAGGTCTTTGTTTTTTCTGGAATTTCAAGTGGGAATGGTGAAGTCCTTGATCCTGATATTGCGCCTGATTTTCCAGGGATCACGGACCGACTTACTTTGGATTCCTGGGATCCGCCATTTCCTTACGACAATAAGCGAATCAAACCGCGAGACGAGAAATATTGGAAAGACTTTAAAACAATTCCGAAAGCATTTATAAGGCTGGAAACTGCCCAAAAATTGTGGGGAACAAGATTTGGGGATACTTCCTCAATCAGGTTTTACGCAAAGGATTCCGGTGCGGTTTCAGGTCTGATGGAGAAGGTAGAGACTGAATTAATTGGCCAATTGAGCCCGGAATCCAGGGGATTGGTTTTTAAAAATCTTCGTCAAAATATGATTCAAGCCAGCCAATCAGGCACTGATTTTTCTCTGCTTTTTCTTGGGTTTAGTTTTTTTCTTATCGCCAGTGCGTTGATTTTGGTTGGGTTGCTATTTCAATTACATCTTGAAAGAAGATTGTCGCAAATTGGGTTACTCCTTTCACTAGGCGCCACCCCCAGATTGGTCCGAAACCTTTTGCTTTATGAGTTGATTCTAATTGCGCTGATTGGTTCGTTGGTTGGTGGTTTTTGTTCGGTTTTTTACGCAAACGGTTTGCTTTATCTTTTGAAAACGACTTGGCCTGATAAAACCCTGCAATCGATTTTAGAATTGCATATTTCTCCACGATCATTGGTGATTGGCGGGGCCATAACAGTTGTGATGGCGATCTTGGTGGTATTTCGCTCGGTGGGAAAAATATCCCGAGGTTCTACCCTGGCACTATTAAGAGGAGAAGTTCGGGATATCCAGTCTAGTTCAGGCGCTGGTTATTTGTTTTGGTTTTTTGGCGGTACCGGTTTAGTGCTGGTTTCTTTAGTCCTTACAATGATTCCAAAAGGAAACAACCATGAAATCAGGGCATTGATGTTTTTTGGTTCTGGCGGATTGGCTTTGATTGGATTCATGTTTGTTTATTTGTCATTTCTGATGCGGGTGAAAAAGTTTGTGATTCGTTCTGGTGGCTTGATTGGCTTTGGCTTTTTGGCGCTTAAAAATATGAGCCGAAATTATTCACGCGCCATGTTGAGTTCTGGTTTGCTTGCTTCGGCGGCATTTTTATTGATTGCTGTTGAGCCATTTCGAAAAGATCCAAAAACCGAAAAAGGACTTAATTCCGGGACAGGGGCTTTTTCTTTGGTGGTAAAAACAAGTGTGCCTTTGTTAGTGAATCAACAGGATCAGTCGTTTCATGATTTTCTTGCAGATGGTTTGGCTGGAAGCTTAAGGGGGGATCCTCAAAAAGCCAGGAACTTTGCCGCAGAACTTAATGGCTTGCTCTCTAAAAGCAAATGGATTCCGTTGCGTTATTTGCCAGGCGATGATGTTAGTTGTTCCAATTTATTTGCCCCTGAAAAGCCCAGGATTATTGGCTTGCCCCCTTCATTCATGCAAAGGGGTGGTTTTGTTTTTTCAGCCATAAATGGAAAAGGTGATAGTCCTTGGAATGTTTTACAGGTGGGCGCCGGAATTATTCCGGCTTTTGTGGAAAAAAACACTGCTGAATGGATGTTGCATACCGGTTTTGGAAAAGTATTTAATCTGATCAATGAGCGGGGCGAAAAAACCGAAATCAAATTTGACGGATTACTTCAAAACTCCCTTTTTCAATCAGAAATTCTTCTTTCGGAAGAAAACTTTTTGAAGCTATATCCTTCCCACGAAGGTTACTCCATGTTTTTGTTTGAATCCAATGATCAGGATTCCCCCCGCCTTTTGGAATTATTGGAAATTGCCTTGGCAGATTATGGCGTGGATATTCAAAAGGCTGAAGAATTACTTAGAAAGTACGGTGCTGTTGAAAACGCTTATCTTTCCATGTTTCAGGCTTTGGGGAGTATTGGGCTTGTTCTGGGAACGTTCGGTGTTGCAGCCACCCTGATTCGTTCAGTTTGGGAGAGACGTGGTGAAATCGGTTTGTTGAAGGCTCTTGGTTTTAACAATTGGAATGTCCAGTCGCTATTTCTTTTGGAATATGCGATTCTTTTGGCGCTGGGATTGGGGATCGGAAGTGGCGCGGCATTATTTTCTGTGATACCACTTGAGCAATCCTCATGGGAAAGATGGTGGATGCTGCTTATGATTCAATTGGGGATGTTTCTTTTTGGATTGATGGTTTGTGTGATTAGTTTGTGGACCATTAAATCGGAAAACATAATCAGGTCGATGCGCAAGGAATAATATAATAGGGAGTTGAAACGTGCAAAAGAATTTTCAGTGGCTTATTTACGTGATCATGGCTGGGCTGGCTTGGGGTACTTATGTTCCAATTGTTTTTTACGGGGGTAGGGAGTTAGCCACGCCTGGGGCTACATTGGGGGGGAGACTTACATCCATTTTGTGTGTGGGTCTTGCTTATTTTGTTCTTGCTGTTTTAATTCCTTTTTTCCTGTTTGTAACCAAGCGTCACGCTTGGCCACCTATGAAAAAAACAGGCTTGGTGTTTTCAGGCCTTGCGGGAATTATGGGTGCAGTTGGTGCCATTGCCGTGATTTTTGCCTCCAAGGCAGCGGTGGACGCGGCAAAGGCAAGTGGCCAACCCGAAAATACCTATCGAATGTATATTGCGCCTCTCATCTTTGGTTTGGCGCCGGTCATTAATACATTGGTAAGTCTTTTATGGCATCCTAAGCCTGATCACCCCTGGCATTTTGGCTTTGAAAAGGTGCCGGGTTACAAATTGTTTGTTGGAATTGTAATGGTTGGCATGGGGGCGTTTTTGGTTTTGTATTCCAAGGAGGCTTCAGAATCTAATGTTGCAAAGCCCGCCCAGGCAGTCGTTAAAGCAGAAGTGAAAAGCGCCAATACATCTGAGGTGTCATCTCATTTTCCCTATGAATGGGTTCTTTATGTGGTACTCGCCGGGTTGGCATGGGGTACTTATGTTCCCATTATTTTTTACGGTGGCTTAGAGTTAACAGGCAAACCAGGGGAGCTTGGCGGGAGGTTGATGTCCATATTATGCGTTGGTTTGGCGTACTTCCTGGTGGCGGTGATTGTGCCCATAATTTTAATGAGTTCAGGGTATGTGATTGCCCCCAAGGAATTTCATAACTCTGGCTTGGTTTTTTCCGGATTGGCAGGGGTTGCGGGTGCGGTTGGTGCCATTTGTGTGATATTTGCCTCCAAGGCAGCGGTGGATGCTGCCAAGCAGAGCGGTTTACCTCCGGCGTCTTTCCGGGTGTTCATTGCCCCTTTAATTTTCGGGCTGGCTCCGGTGATTAACACATTGGTAAGTTTCTTATGGCACCCGCAAAAGGGTGGCGATTTCATGCATTTTGGTATTGAGCACAAACCAGGGATAACTCTGTGGATTGGAATTTTGGCGGTCGGAGCAGGAGCTTTTTTGGTGCTGCTTTCCAAGGAAGAATCCGAAGTTCAGGCCGGGGTTCCAAAACCCGCAGGTCAATCGGGAAAATAAGTCCCCATGGATCAAGAAAAATTAATTGCAAGTATCCAGGGTGAGTTAGCTCACCTTTGGATGATAAGAACTTTCCTCAAGCACGCTGATGAAATTCAGGAGAATGAGGAAATGCTCGACGTTCCCCGAACCTTGTTTGATTGCATAAGGGCTACCGAACCGGCCTTTCAGAAAAAAGATTGGCCGGAATTTTTTCACCGCCTTGGTGGCAAAATGTCAAAACTTCGCAGGGCGAGTGATTACTATTCTTCGAATTATAAAAATTTTTCTGATCATACCAATTTCGAAATGGCTGCGGCTTCGTTGGGTGCCGCGGTTGCAAGGTTAAAAGAGCTTTTGGAGGCTAAAGAACAACTACCTCCTGAATGTCCATGAATTTAATAGAAATTTTTCTGCCACAAGCTTTTCTGTTTCTTCGATGGGAAGGTTTTGGAGTGTTTCCCTGCAGGCCCACCCATTTTTAATTCTTTCCTTGATTTCAATTCTTGTGAGTGGAATGTTTGTCAGAAAATCCGAATGACTTCGCCCTGATCTGTATTCGGGTTCCGTGGGAGGGTGTTTGAGATATTTTTGTATGGTTCCAAGATCAAAATCGTAAAGGATGGAACCATGATGCAGAATATAATTGCTTTTTCTTTGCTGTGCGTTGCCGGAAAATTTCTTGCCGCCCATGGTGAGGTCGCTAATACCATCATGGGAAGAATTTGGCAAACCAAGGCAATCAACCATCTTGCCCATGATGGCTTGGTAAGAGCCTTTGATGGTTGCAAGCCCTGGTCGGCCTTCCAAATGAAGAATGAGTGTAAACAGAAGGCAGCCTTTCCCCAGCAGAACGGTTCCGCCGCCGCTCGAGCGTCTTAGTATTGGAACGCCATCCTTCTCGCACGAAGCAACATCCACATCGAGTTCATGTTTGCAACCTGAACCAAGGATTACGGCCGGGCTATCTAATTCCCAAATTCGTAACACTTCGCCAGAGTTCGATTGCTCAGCTTGTAAAAGCAGCGCCTCATCCAGTGCAATGTTGTGATATGCTGAATGAAAAGAACGTTCAAAAAGGCGCATTTGAGGTTTCCACGGTTCTAGAAATCCACCTGCTGAGACCCAGCCTTCCATACCATTTCTGATAGCGTACGCTCTTTGAAAACCATGGTCTCGCATAAGTTGGGCCAAACTGGCCGCTTGGGCGTCATGTGGTCAGGCACAATATAGATAATAACTTTTTGTTTTATCCCATTCCGTGGATAGATTTAGAAGATTTTCAGGTTCTACTATGAAAGCAGATGAAATTTTCATGGCATTCTGATGGCGTTTTGACTTCCCGCGCACATCAACAATCTGGCAGAACTCATCCTTCTGAATGCGGTCTATTATCAGCTTGGGCTCAATCCTTATTCTTATTCCATGATTCATTTCGACCGCCTTCGATTTATACAGCGTATATATGGTTGATTTTTTCAGGTATCATCCGGGTTACGCTGCCTGAAGTGTTCAAGATTTCGATTTCTTCAAATGAAAGCTTGGCTAGTAACCCATGGTGTTTTTTGTTGTGTTCCTCAATGCAAACCTCTTTTCCTAACAGGCCAAGGCCGGTTTGCCAATCATTTTGAAGTCCACTTATGTTTCCACACAACAAGCTTTGGTATTCTTCATCTAGATGGATTAATAGACGCTTTGCGACTTCCTGGGAAGTCAGATGGTAAGGGGTCAACTCTTGCATGGAAATTGCTTCGCCCAAACCGTGAATTCCAAAGTCCGCCTGTGATTGGCATACATTAAGGCCAATACCCATCACTACAGCATGATTCTGTTCAATCAGAATGCCGCAGAGTTTTCTGCCAGCCGTCAAAATGTCATTGGGCCATTTGATATTCGGCCTGAATCCAACAAATGATTCCACAGTTTTAACCACTGATACTGCGGCCAGCGAAGTTAGCAGGGATGGTTTTCGAAGATTGGTCGGAGGGAATAGTAATACAGAAAGTAACACGGATTGATCCCTACCCGCACACCAAACCCTTCCATGCTGGCCTCGGCCTGCCTTTTGTTCCCTTGCAAGTATTGTCAAACCATCGCATTCAACCTGGCTAGAATATTGGTTTGCAATATCTGATGTGCTGGAAACAGCATCAAAAACCATGGTTTTTTTGCCTACCAACCGTGATTCCAATGACCAAATTTCCGTCGGAGTCAACTGGTTCATTCGAAGGTGTAATCAAGCGCAAGATCAAGTGCCGGGGCTGAATGTGTCAGGGCGCCGATGCTAATTCGATCTACTCCAGTTAAGGCAATTTCCCTGAGGTTTGCAAGTTGAATCCCACCGGATGCCTCGAGGGCAACCGACGGTGCTATCGCATTCCTTTTTTTAACAGCCTCAGACATATCAGGAATGCTCATGTTGTCGAGCAGAATGATACTGGGGGTGGATTGAAGTGCGGTATCAAACATTTCAAGGTTATCTACTTCCACCTCAATATCCCAATTTCCCGAGAAGAACTGTCTGGCAAGAAGAATGGCTTTTCGAATCGAGGCTGGTCCGCCTCCCAGTGCTGCAAGGTGATTATCCTTGATTAAAATTCCATCGCAAAGGCTCATGCGGTGGTTATGTCCGCCTCCGCAACGCACAGCATATTTATCAAGTATTCTCCAGCCTGGTTCTGTTTTTCTTGTGTCTAATATTTTGACATCAATTCCTTGGACGGCATCTGTGTATTTTTTGGTAAGGGATGCGATACCTGAGAGCCTTTGCATGAAATTCAGGGCTATACGTTCCGCAGCCAGAATGCTTCGAATGGGCCCTTGGATTTTTGCCAGTTCTGTGCCTTTTTGAATTTTTGTTCCATCCGCAATAAGACCGAACCATTGTGCTTTAGGCGCTATTTCAGCAAATGTGAATTCCCCGGCAGACGAACCGGCGAGAACGCCATCTGCCCTGCTTACAAGGGTGGCTTTTCCAACCAAGTCTTCTGAAAGTGTGGCTTTGCTGGTTAAATCGCCAGATGGTTCAAGATCTTCTGCAATCGCAAGATCCAGAAGAACATCAAAGCACTTTTTTTCCTTGGAGGAAAAGGTCATATGAATTCTCCTGAATAAGAGTTGCCTACTGAAAATATTTTACCGCGTTCTTAAAGATTGCAAAACCATCGCCTTCTTCAGAAAGGCCATTTCTGGTCCAGTGAGGGTTTTGGGTTGGTAAAATATGTCTTTCTGGATGGGGCATTAGCCCTAGAACTCTACCGGAAGGATCACATGCGCCAGCAACATTCCCCATGGACCCATTTGGGTTTTCCGGGAAATCTTTGGCAGGTTCTCCATCAGCGGTAACATATCGAAGAACAATTTGCTTTGAATTCTCCATCCCATGAAGAATCCAAGGTTCGCGAGTGACAAATTTACCTTCGCCATGGGCAACAGGAACGAAAAGCCGATGAATGCCTTTCAAAAAAGGACAATTCCCAGGGTTGGCTTGTAAATGAACCCAGCGAGATTCAAATCGGCCTGAATTATTGTTAGTTAGGGTAGCGCAAGGGCCATCCTCGTCTGATTGGATTATAAGTCCTGATTTTAAAAGGACTTGGAACCCATTACATACTCCAAGAACCAATTTTTCCGCATCTCTGAAGGATTGGAGCTCGTTTTTGAGAAAATGGGTAATCTGAGATGCGAGAATTTTGCCTGCGGCAACATCGTCCCCATAGGTGAAGCCACCTGGAATTACAAGAATTTGATATTTTTTTAAAATACTAGGCTGTTCACGAAGCTGCAAAATATGCAACCGCTCTGCGCGGGCACCAGCTTTTTCAAAAGCGTATTGTGTTTCCTGATCACAATTTGAACCCGGAGCACGCAAAATTAAAACATTTGGAGAAGGCATCCAAACCTCGAAGAAAGAGAATATTGGTTTAAATTATTTTAGAAGGAATGATTTTTTTGGGGAGAATTAATTAGAAATAAAGCCTTATTAGTAAGGGTAATTGGATTGGCGAAAGGTATGGTAAAAATATTTTCACCGCAATGGTTGACTCCTATGGAGGGTGACCCTATACTCAAATTATCCTCAACTATGAGGAACTGAATGACGAATAAACAATCGCTTGCGAAAGTTGTTCGTCGAATCTGGGCTCTGCTCAGATAATTTGGTCTTTGACAATTCGGTGGTTTATATAGCCAATAAGCGAGGATGTGTCTGCTTTGTTAAAGCGGGCTCATTCTCGAAGGTTCAACGATGAAAATCGTGAACTCCGAGTTCTTTATAGAGTCAAAAGCTTAACAAAGTGATCTCAAACTCATCATTTGCTATTTAAAACGGCCATCCCTTTGCATGTCAAAGGTGCCGCCGATTTAAGAGAGTTTACTCTCAAGCATATTTTTTTGAAGGGTTTGATCCTGGCTCAGAATGAACGTTGGCGGCGTGGATTAGGCATGCAAGTCGAACGAGTCTCTGGGGGGTAACTCTCAGAGAAAAGTGGCGAAAGGGGCAGTAATGCATGGGTAACCTACCTTAAGGTTCGGGATAGCCATTCTAACGGATGGGTAACACTGGACGGTCTGAGTTGTCGGCATCGATAGCTCAGTAAATGTGAAGCCTTATGAGGGGCCCATGTGATATTAGCTAGTTGGTGAGGTAATGGCTCACCAAGGCGAAGATGTCTAGCGGGTGTGAGAGCACGACCCGCGTCACTGGCACTGAGACACTGGCCAGACTCCTACGGGAGGCTGCAGTCGAGGATCTTCGGCAATGGACGCAAGTCTGACCGAGCGACGCCGCGTGTGCGATGAAGGCCTTCGGGTTGTAAAGCACTGTCGAGAGGGAACAAGCCGCAAGGTTGAGTGACCTCTGGAGGAAGGACGGGCTAAGTTCGTGCCAGCAGCCGCGGTAAGACGAACCGTCCAAACGTTATTCGGAATCACTGGGCTTAAAGGGCGCGTAGGCGGGCGATCAAGTCAGGGGTGAAATCCTCCAGCTCAACTGGAGAAGTGCCTTTGATACTGGTTGTCTAGAGTGAGGTAGGGGCATGTGGAACTTCCAGTGGAGCGGTGAAATGCGTAGATATTGGAAGGAACACCAGTGGCGAAAGCGATGTGCTGGATCTCAACTGACGCTGAGGCGCGAAAGCTAGGGGATCAAACGGGATTAGATACCCCGGTAGTCCTAGCCCTAAACTTTGGGTACTAGATTGTGGACTAACATGGGTTCACAGTCGAAGCAAAAGTGTTAAGTACCCCGCCTGGGGAGTATGGTCGCAAGGCTGAAACTCAAAGGAATTGACGGGGGCTCACACAAGCGGTGGAGCATGTGGCTTAATTCGAGGCTACGCGAAGAACCTTATCCTGGATTTGACATGTTCGAAAGAGTTAGGAAGTAGGACCCGGAAACGGGAACGAACGGTATCCAACCCGGAACCTAACACAGGTGCTGCATGGCTGTCGTCAGCTCGTGTCGTGAGATGTCTGGTTAAGTCCGATAACGAGCGAAACCCTTGTCTCTAGTTGCCAGCGGGTCATGCCGGGAACTCTAGAGAGACTGCCGGTGTCAAACCGGAGGAAGGTGGGGATGACGTCAAGTCCTCATGGCCTTTATATCCAGGGCTGCACACGTGCTACAATGGCGTGAACAAAGGGACGCAAACTCGCAAGAGCCAGCAAATCCCATAAAACACGCCCCAGTTCAGATTGTAGGCTGCAACTCGCCTGCATGAAGTTGGAATCGCTAGTAATCGCGGGTCAGCAACACCGCGGTGAATGTGTTCCTGAGCCTTGTACACACCGCCCGTCAAGCCACGAAAGGGAGGGGCATCCGAAGTCGTCACACTAAGCTGGCGCCGAAGATGAAACTCCTGATTGGGACTAAGTCGTAACAAGGTAACCGTAGGGGAACCTGCGGTTGGATCACCTCCTTTCTAAGGAGACCTCAAATACGAAAGTATTTGTAAATTCCTACATGTAACACAAACTCGCTGTTGGTAAATCACCGAATTCAAAGAAGCCCCGCTTCCCTTATTGGGTTGCGGGGCTTATATTTTATCTACTATGCTAGACACACAATTTCTTTCCATTCTTCGTTGCCCTTTTAATCCTTCTGCGGATATTTCCCAGGATGATAATGCCTTAACTTGTACCGGTTGTAAAACAAAGTTTCCCGTTCACAATGGTATTCCTTGTTTTTTACCCGATGAAGCGGTACTTCCTGAAGGTGTTTTGTCTGTAAGGGATTTGCCCTGCCGAAAACAAAATAAGCAAGAGTAGCTTTCTTTTATTATGAAACAGTAATTTAAGGCTTATTTTTTACAGACCATCTGAGTAGTAGTTTAATTGTTAGAAGAAAACGAATAATTAGTTTATTATAAAGTTCTGAATTCCTTCCCAAGTATATTCAGTATTCCATGAATGATCAGACGCATAATGAGAATGAAAGTAATCCCGGGTCCTCCACCTGGTCAGAGGCTGCTACCGTAATTTGGCAAAAAACCAATTTTTCAAAGGGCGATGTGCCCGAAAAAAAAGGATCCATTTTCAGTTTTGATTTTCAAAGTCCCGACGAAATACCCGGTACTTTAATTCAGAATAGATTTGAATTAAAAAATCTTATCGGAAAGGGAAGTTTTGGAAAAGTTTTTCTTGCCGAGGATAAAACCCTTGGAAGGCTTGTGGCTCTCAAGGTTTCAAAATATCATCTTGACGATTTTCAGTTTTCTGAGACTTTTCTGGATGAAGCAAAAAAACTTGCCAGGTTGGATCATCCGAATATTGTCCCTGTTTATGATGTTCATAATACTCCGGAGGGGAAATTTTTTATTGTTTCCAAATATTTGGAAGGTGGCACACTTTCCAAGGCAATGGAAAAAAAAACCGGTGATGTGGAATGGGCTTGCGATACGGTTGCAAAAATAGCTGATGGTCTCCACCATGCACATGTTCGGGGTTTAATTCATAGGGATATAAAGCCCGGCAATATTCTAATGGATAATCAGGGAAATCCCTGCATAGTGGATTTTGGGCTAGCCCTTGCGGATGAATCGATTGGTATTCAGGAGGGATTACTTGGCACGCCCATGTATATGAGCCCTGAGCAAGCCTTGGAAGAAGGCCACCGTGTGGATTCCCGCTCGGATATATACAGCTTGGGTTTGATTCTTTATGAATTATTGACGGGGAAAAAACCTTTTTACGCACAAAGCACCAGCGAAATTCTAGAGCTGGTCAAAAAAGCAGAAATTACACCACCAAGTGATTTAAAGTCGAATTTACACGAAGAGTTGGAAAGAATTTGTTTAAAAGCACTGAGCCCAAAGGTGAATGACCGTTATTCCACAGCCATTGATTTTGCTGAAGATTTGCGAAGTTGGAAAACCAAGTCTGTTGGAATTCGTGAACAAATTTCAGGTTCGAATGGAAATTCAGAGAATTCTCTAAAAAAAGCAAAGCTTACTCAAATCGTTTATAAAGGTTTGCGTTCGTTTGAGGATTCTGATTCTGATTTTTTCATGGATTTACTTCCAGGACCCAGAGACCGGGGTGGTTTGCCGCACATTTTGGGATTTTGGAAAAAGGAAATCGAAGCCAGGAAGAACACTTTTCGTGTGGGGGTAATTTATGGGCCTTCCGGTTGTGGAAAGTCTTCGCTCGTAAAAGCAGGTTTGATTCCCAGGCTTTCCAAAGATGTTTTGCCAATATATCTGGAAGCATCTCAATCAAACACTGAAGATAATATTCTTAAATTGTTGAAAAGCAAAATTTCTGACCTTCCTCAAAGTTTGAAGCTGAAAGAAGTAATTCGCCAAATAAGAAAAAAAAGACCTTTGGGGCAAAATAAGAAATTGCTGCTCATTGTTGATCAGTTTGAGCAATGGCTTTATTCAAGAGATCTCGTAAAAGATTCGAATTTAATTCAGGCGCTCCGACAGGTTGATGGGCTTGCAATACAGGTGATTCTTCTCGTTCGTGATGATTTTATGTTTCCGGTAAATCGGTTGATGGGACTTTTGGAATTAGAAATTCAGGAAAACCGAAACTTTACAATGATGGATTTGTTTCCTATTTCTCATGCTTGCAAGGTATTAAAGCTATTTGGTCAGGCTTTAAACTGTTTGCCTGAGGGGGAAATTTCAAAAAAGCACGAAAAGTTTATTCAGGAAAGTATTGAGTCTATTTCGGTGGAAGGAAAGGTTGTGCCAGCCCGATTGGCTATTTTTGCCGATATGATCAAGTCAAAATCCTGGGAAATGAAATCAATCAGGGCTGTTGGGGGTGTTGAGGGGTTAGGTGTTCAATTTCTTGAAGAATTATTCGTAAGACAGTCAGCACCGAACCTTTGTAAGGCGTATGAGTTTGAAGTCCGAAAGGTCTTGCAAGCATTGCTTCCAAAACAGGATGCCTCCATTAAGGGTGCTGGCCTTTCCTTGCAAGAAATGGCAAAGGTCTCGGGGTATGATTTGGCCTCCAGAGAGTTTCAGCAGCTAATTCAAATTTTGGACAAGGAATTGAGGCTTATTAGTCCTGTGGGATTAAAGGAATCAGAGGACGTAAATAAGCTGAATTACCAGTTATCCCATGATTATCTAGTACCTTCGATCAAGGAATGGCTTTTAAGAAAACAAAAGGAATCACCTCGTGGCAGGGCGGAAATTCTTCTTGAGGAAAGGGCAAAATCTTTTTCTCAAACTCATGAGAACCGCCAACTACCAACGCTAGCTCAATTCCTAAGCATTTTATGGCACACAAAAGCAAACATCTGGAATGATTCCCAGAGAAAAATGATGAGAAAATGTGGCAGTTATTATCTGAAAAAACTGTCACTTTTCCTATTTGCTGTTGTGTTGGTCTCACTGTTTTTTACGCGTATTGTGGGAGACATTCAATCAAGGGCTTTGGTCGAAAGACTTTTGGATTCAAATTTTGATGAGGTTCCGGATATTGTTTCTGAAATGAAGAAATATTCATCCAGGATTGTTCCTCTATTAAATGCTGAAAATAAAATTACCGCCCAAAAGAATAACGACTTTAAAGCGATTCGTTTAAGCCTTGGACTTTTGCCTTTCGATCCATCGCAATGTGAATTTTTGTTCGCTTACTTGTTGAAAGCAAGCCCTACAGAATTACGAGTTTTAATCGAATCCCTCAGGCCTTATAAGGAAATCCTTAAACCAAGACTATGGAATGTGCTTGAGGAATCAGAAAGTGAGGGGGAATCAAAATTTATACGCGCTGCAAATGCTCTTGCGGTTTACTGCCCTGATGACCCCAAATGGAATGAGTTTTCTTCGATGCTTGCTGAGAAAATAGTTCAAGAGAACCCGCTGTTCCTGAAAACTTGGAAAGATGCATTTTTTGCCATTCGAAATTTTTTGATTCCCCAACTTGTAAATGTTTTCAATGAAATTGGGGAAGGCAATGAATCAAAGCGTTTGCTTGCAGCAAATTTGCTTGCCGATTATGCATCAAATCGCCCGGATATAATTGCTGAATTAATGTTGAGTTCGGGAAGTGATTTTTTCTATGTTTTTTTGCCATCAGCAAAAATTCATAAACAAGAGTGCCTTTCAATTTTTGAACGGGAATTTTCCAAAGAGATATATGTGGATCAATCCACGCAATTAAGGGAAAAAAACGCCTCGCGTCAGGCAAATGCTGCGGTGGCCTTGGTTTTGCTTGGCGAAGCTCAAAAAATCTGGCCAATATTTCGCCACACCGTCACTCCAACTGTAAGAAGTTTTTTAATTCATCGATTTTCCTCATTTGGTGTTGATCCTTCCTTGGTGATTTCTCGACTTAAGGAAGAGAAAGATGCTTCGGCTCGCAGGGGATTATTGCTTACTTTGGGGGAATATGATGAGGATATTTTCAAAAAAATAAATTCCTCGGATCTTATCGCAGATATGCGAAAAATTTACGAGGAAGATCCGGATCCTGGAATTCATGCCTCCGTGGAATGGTTGCTCAAATCTTGGGCGGATGATGATTACTTGGGTGCCATAAATGACTCATGGGCAAAAAATAATCAAAGAAAATTTGATGATAATTTAGTCAATCTAAAACATAAGTTTGACTTTAAAAATAATAACTCCAGAAAATGGTTTGTTAATAGCCAAGGGCAAACTATGGTTGCTTTGCCATCACCTGCAGAGTTTGTGATGGGTGCTCCAACTTTTGAATATGGTTATGCTGGAAATGAAAAGCAGCACAGGAAAAAAATATCCAGGTCCATTCTGATGGCTAACAAACCTATCACGTTGTCACAGTTTGAAAAAATGTATTTGGGTTACCGCGAAAGGTTTTCGGAAAAGAAGTTTGGTCGGGCGGATGATTTGCCAGTGATTGCGGTTAGTTGGTTCGATGCAGCGAAATATTGTAATTGGCTTAGCAAGCAGGAAAATATTCCCGAGGAACAATGGTGCTACCAGATTCAAGGACTTAATTTTCGGATGAAACCAAATTATCTCAGCCTTGCCGGTTACAGGCTTCCAACTGAGACAGAAATGGAATTTGCAATCCGGGCAAATTCCACGACGGCCCGTTTTTATGGGGATGGAGACGCATTATTGGATAAATATGCCTGGTATTTGAAGAACTCACAGGAAATGCCTTGGCCAGTAGGTAGTTTAAAACCTAATGATTTTGGATTGTTTGACACCTTGGGGAATTGCTGGTGCTGGTGCAATGATGATTACCGAAATTATCCCGAGGATGATGTTGTTTCAGATGACAAGGAAATATCCATTAACGCCCATCCGAATATCAACAGGATTTTAAGGGGTGGGGGCTTTTATTTTCCTGCCTCCTATCTTAGATCGAGCTATCGCAATAACACTTTGCCTACCACAAGAAATATTTATGCGGGTTTCCGTTTGGTCAGGACAGTGGCACCACATTGATAAATATTTTAAACAAGGTGTCAATGAGGTTTATAGCATGAAATACAACTAATAAAAAAGCCTGTGAGTAAGTCACAGGCTTTTTTCGATTTAAATTAAAACAAGCAAGTTTATCTGTATGGTGTGGCACCGGGAGGCGTCGGTATTCCTACTGGGGTGCTACCGGGTAATGCGCCGTTGGGTGGCAGAATAGTGGTTGGTGGCGTTGGTTTTACACCAGGTAGTCCTGGCGGAGGAGGAATCATCACAGAATCGCTGGATGGTGCAGTACCATTTGGCATTTGGGGCGACTTCATTTTGTTTGAAGTATCAGATCCCTGTGGTTCTGCAATAGGGCTTAAGCCCGGTGCCAAGGATGTGGTCGGTATACCCAGATTAGGTGCACCACTGCTGGCAGGTGGAAGTTCTGGTACGCCAGAAGGTGGTTGTGGTGCTGGAATTTCATGAACCTTCTGGCTTGTTTTTTCTTGGTTGAATTTAGTCTGGGTGATTTCTGTCACGGGATTGCTTGTTGCAATAGGTGCAGGCGAGTTCGTTGCCTTGGGCGTATTGGAAACGCTTATAGCCTGCCCTTCCAGAGGGTTTTCAGTAATAGAAACCGCACCCGCTCCACTTATCACAGCCTTGTTTGCGTTACCGGAAGGAGCTTCAAGTTTGTTCAGTGAATATGTTGGTTTGGGTGAGAATTTCTGGTCATCCTTGGCGCACATTGGGCACCATTCAAAGCAGCCTACCGAGAATAAACTGGCTACAGCCAAAGATTGAATGCCTGCTTTGAATATTTTATTTTTCATGGGATCATTTCCCTAGATCGCTTTTGCCATCGAATCAACTGGATTCGATTAGTTCAGGCATTGCGAAAAGTGGAGGTTGGATAATCCCAATTTAAATTACTGTCAATAACAAAAGGAGCACCACAGACGATTGATTTCAATCACCTGTGGGTAAATTTAGGAAGATTGGGGTGCTTGTTATTTGTTTGGCATTCCACCCGGTCCTGGCAATGGTGCTGGCAAGGATTGTGCAGGGCCTGCAGTACTAGATTGATTGGTGCTTCCTTCCATGGAGGCAAGTTCCTTGGAAAGTGGGAAAACAGGTGAAGGAGGAACATATTGTGGTGGATGTTCCAGATAATGACCACTAGGAAGGGTCATCCCGGCAACATGTGTTTGACAACCACTAATGGCGCTAAGAAACAAAGTTGAAAGCGCAAAGCTCAACCCTATCCATTGAATTCGCTTTTTCATTTCCCAATCTCCCCTAGATTTACCAATTTCATGACAATCCATGCTCCTTGGAGTGTCTCACCATTCTTATCGGCTGGAAAACTGTCCAGAATTTACTGGAAATACCAAAAATATCAGTTCATCCTTTAGTAGCGGTTGCAATGAGGTGACCGATTAGTTCGGGTTTAAGGGAGCGGTTATCCGCTTATTTGCATGAGGCACTACCATACCACCTTGAGCTGGGAATCGGCTGGAAAGCCGGTTCCTCAAGTTAGTTTTGGAACCAAAAAACACATTCTTCCAAACAAAGTTGGATATCAGGCACCTCCGTGGATTGAAACAGGGCCAACAGTCGCGCCATTTGATTTTTCCAAATCCATGTTGGATTTGATTGTGGACATATCCAACGTAAGTCCGCACTTTTATCACCTCGATCCCCAAAAGATCCTCGTGACAATTATCAGGGCCCGCAACCAACAGAGGCATGGTCTTCAAGCAAGAGTTACCCCGATGCGATTTGAAGGTGGTAACCTGCAATGTAGACGAAGAAACCGGTTGTACGAGGTGCAGCGGTATTTTGTGGATGGGCGCGAGATTTTCTACATTGTGACTTTCTGCCTGCCCAGGTTTCAAAATCAGAGCCTTGAAGGCAAACTCGTCACTGTTTTTCACGAGTTGTTTCACATCAGTCCATTTTTCGATGGCGACTTGCGAAGACACCCTGGAAGGTGTTCCTGGCATTCCAGCGATAAAAAAGAATATGATGCCCAAATGCTAGTGTTTGCAAGAGAATATCTGGCTACCACCCAAAATCCCAAATTGCATGATTTTCTAAGACTTGATTTTACCCAATTGATAGCCAGACACCAGGGTCTTAACGGGTTGTTTGTGCCTGTCCCCAGGCTCTTGCCGCTGAGACAACCAGCCCAAATTTTACCCGCAGAAGATTGAAAGAACCTGCATGAACGCTGATGAACTTTCCCTGGATGAAATATTTCAGTCTGGTGAGCATGTTGCCAAAATTAACACCAAAGCAGCGGGGCCATCTGGTTCACTGCCCTTAACTGAAGAATTACTTTTAAAGGCCCCAAGTGGTGACCTTTTTGGGTGGTCTCTCAATGTTGGTATGGGTTGGAAACCTGAGGAGATGGGAAGACCCGAGTTTCTAATTCTTAGCACTGCCGGCGGGTTGAGAAATCCAGATGGAACTCCTCTTGCGTTGGGATATCACACCGGACACTGGGAGGTATCGCTTCTGGTGGAGGAAGCTTCCAGGCAATTACGGAAGTTGGGTGCCATTCCATTTGCAGGTGCGGTAACAGATCCGTGCGATGGAAGATCCCAGGGGACGACTGGGATGATGGATAGTCTTCCATATCGTAATGATGCGGCAATGGTTCTTCGCCGGCTGGCCAGATCATTACCCACAAGAAAGGGCGTGATCGGTATTGCAACCTGTGATAAAGGGTTACCTGCAATGATGATGGCACTTGCAGGGTTGCGTGGCTTGCCAGCGGTGATTGTGCCTGGCGGTGTGACCCTACCGCCCGAAAATGGCGAGGATGCCGGCAAAGTTCAAACGATTGGCGCCAGGTTCTCCCACCAGCAAATCAGCTTGGAGGAGGCAGCCATGGCAGGTTGCAGGGCCTGTGCTTCTCCAGGTGGTGGCTGCCAGTTTCTTGGTACTGCGGCAACATCACAGGTCGTTGCCGAGGCGCTTGGGCTTTCTATCCCTCATTCCGCACTTGCGCCATCTGGTCAGCCAGTTTGGCTTAAGATGGGAAGTGACTCAGCTCGTTCGGTTTATCATCTTTCCAAAGCAGGTATTGGAGTAAGGGATATTCTTACAGATGCCGCCATTCGAAACGCCATGGTTGTTCATGCGGCTTTTGGTGGTTCCACGAATTTGTTGCTTCATGTTCCAGCTGTAGCTCATGCCGCTGGTTTAAGAAGGCCAACTGCCGAAGATTGGATCGAGGTGAACCGCAAGGTTCCCCGCCTGGTGGACGCGTTGCCAAACGGGCCGGTCGGGCATCCTACCGTCAGGGTGTTTCTGGCAGGCGGAGTTCCCGAGGTGATGCTTCATTTGGCTGGCCTAGGCTTGCTGGATACCTCGGTTCTTACGGTTACCGGAAAACGTTTGAGTGAAATTCTAGATGCTTGGGAAAAATCTCCACGCCGAAAGATTTGCAAAGATATCCTTCGAGAAAAAGACGGAGTTGATGCATCAGAAGTGATATACGCGCCTTCCCTAGCCAAGGCCAGGGGCCTAACCTCGACGGTTTGTTTTCCCAAGGGAAATATTGCACCCGAGGGTTCCGTTATTAAAGCGACTGCGATCGATCCCGCAGTGGTTGGCAAGGATGGAGTTTACCGGCACCGTGGGCCAGCCCGGGTTTTTCTTTCCGAAAGAGATGCGATTCAAGCCGTTAAGGATAAGAAAATTCAGGCGGGTGATGTGATGGTTCTTATGTGCCGTGGCCCCATGGGAAGTGGCATGGAGGAGACCTACCAGATAACCTCTGCGTTGAAACACCTGCCTTTTGGAAAACAGGTTGCTTTGGTGACGGATGCCAGGTTTTCCGGGGTTTCAACGGGTGCCTGTATTGGCCATGTGGGCCCCGAGGCTCTCGCAGGAGGTCCGATAGGAAAATTAAAGGAAGGCGATTTGTTGGATATTGAAATTGACCGGGTCAAATTGGAAGGTTCTGTCAACCTTGTTGGAGAAAATGGTCAGTTCTATGGTGTTGAATGGGGGAATACCCAGATTCAAAAAAGGCAACTTAAAAGTGATCTTCATGCCGATGAAAATTTGCCAGATGACACAAGATTATGGGCAAATCTTCAGGCGTTATCGGGGGGGACTTGGGGCGGATGTGTTTATGATGCGGATTGCCTTGAGAAGGCCATCAAGTTTGTTCGAGGGAATAATTAGCTTATTTTCAGACTGTTGATTGAAATTCAACCCGTCATCAATCATAGTAGGGCTTTCCAAGTTCGGAAGCTGATTTAATAAATGAAAGGCGAGCAAAATGTCAGTCAGGCTAAAACTGTTTGTCATGATGGTACTGGAGTTTTTTATTTGGGGGGCTTGGCTGCCGCTCATCTTTGGTTATCTGCCTAGTCTTGGGTTTTCCTCAACAGAACAATCCTTGATTTTAAATGCTTTCCCGATTGCCGCGATTGTTGGAATGTTCTTTTCCAACCAGTTTGCGGATCGTAACTTCGCTGCTGAAAAATTCCTTGCATTCAGTCACCTGATTGGCGGGTTGGCGATTTTGGGTTGCGCCTTCACTCGTGAATTCTGGCCATTTTTTCTGCTGATGCTTGTTCACTGTCTTCTTTATGTTCCAACCATTTCCATCACTAACTCGATCGCGTTCGCGAACATGAAGGATGCCCAAAACGAGTTTGGAATTGTTCGCATGGGGGGAACCATTGGCTGGATTTTGGCTGCCTGGCCATTTACCTTCATTCTTGTGGATTGGGATAAGGTAAACGCTGCAAATGCCCAAGGGTTTGTGGCCTGGTTGGGCGCTGTTCTCGGCAATGGACTTACAGGGGATGCTTTGAAAGATGCCACCAAGTGGACTTACATCGTTTCAGGTGCGGCTTCAGTAATACTCGCTCTATTCAGCCTTGGTTTGCCTCATACGCCTCCTAAAAAGCCAGAAGCTGGCTCTCAGGACAACCTCGCCTGGCTGGAAGCTTTGAAATTGCTGAAGCATCCGTTTGTCTTGGTTCTTTGGGTAGTCACCTTTATCGATGCGTTTGTTCATAACTGTTATTTCAACTGGACGGGTGCTTTTCTTGGTAGTGAGAAGGTTGGTATTCCCGGCAATTGGATCATGCCAGTCATGAGTATTGGTCAGGTTGCTGAAATTTTGACTATGGTAATTCTTGGGGTCACACTGAAAAAGCTCGGCTGGAAAGCCACCATGGTGGTGGGAATTCTTGGCCACGCCATTCGGTTCGCCACTTATGCATATCTGCCGGAGTACAAGGGACTCATTATTCTTGTGCAGGTGGTGCATGGTATTTGTTACGCGTTCTTCTTTGCCACAGTTTATATCTTTGTGGATGAATTCTTCCCCAAGGATATTCGTTCCAGTGCACAAGGTTTGTTTAATGTGATGATTCTTGGCGTTGGTGCCTTGGTGGCAAATTCTGTATGCCCATATCTGATTCAGGAAGTGTTTACCAAAAATAAGGCGACCGATTTTCAAAGTTTGTTTTTGGTACCATGCGCTGCTTCAGTTGTAGCTGCCATTTTGCTGGCGCTGTTTTTCAACCCGCCTGCAAAGGAATCTTTCAATCCCCATTCCTAATTTTTGGTTTCCAATAATTCGCTTTAAGTCTCCTCGAACTCAAGTTCCAGGAGACTTTGCTTTTTGCCATTCAGCCTATCTTGACAAAAATGTTGTAATATTTCCCAAAAGCGCAAATCTGTCAAAGTTATCTCTAACCAAGGACGATGTTTAAGATGGATTGGATAAATGCTATTTACCGGACTTTGATCCCCAAGGATTGATTTCGCCTGAAACGGAAGATATTAGAAATGAGCCGAAAATTTTTGTTTTTGGTTTTTGTGGCCGGAATTATTGCCTCAGTTGGAGTTGGCTGCAAGTCATCCAGAGAAAATGCAATTCCAGCAAGTAGTTCTGAACCGCCATTGGCTTTCAAAAAGTTCAAGCAACCAACGGCAAATCCAATGGAACAGGAAATCAAACTTACTTCCTTTGGCGGTTCAAAATAAACCGCTAGATTTTTATTTGGATGAGCATGTCAGGCAATTGACACCTTTGTGCAAATTTTGGTCGGCTTGGAAATACTCTTAGATCCCTTACATATTCTTCCTTTCCATTCGTTACAATTACCAAGACATCCAAACATCGACCCCTTAACATAAATAGGGGGCGATAAGATTTTACCCATCCATGGAAAGTGATTCATTGTGCACAAGGAATTAAGAATAATTTCTGGAAACCTTCGCGGAAGAAAAATCGAATTCGCGGTGAATCCCAAGATGCGTCCCACCCCGGATCGGGTTCGTGAGGCTTTATTCAGTATTTTGGGCAAAGGAATAGCAGGTTTGCCTTTTTTTGATGTTTTTGGTGGAACAGGTGTTATTGGCATGGAGGCGCTCAGCAGGGGATCGTCGTTTGTTACATTCGTTGAAAGGGATTTTCAAATCGCACAAACTTTGGAAGGCTACCTGAAGAAATTTGGTGTTGCGGATCAGGCTCAGGTGATCAGCACCGATGCTTATCGTTGGGCTGCGAGATGGAGAGCGCCTGAGAGTGCATGTGTTATTTATATCAGTCCTCCCTTCCCGGATTTGAAAAACAATCCCCAACAACTATTGGACATGATCAGCAGTTTCCAACAGAAAGTCGCCATTGCCAGTGTTGTGGTTCTTCAAGCCGAGGTTGAGGTCCCCATAGGTGAGATGCCTGATGATGCAAAATGGGACAAACGGGTGTATGGAAGAAATGAACTGCTATTTTGGGTAAGGGAAGAAAAAGGTTCGGAACCACCTGCCGATGAATCCTGAGAATGTTGAAAGAAAGTTTGCCAGGGAAGTGGTCCAGAAACTGGTGGAAGCAGGCCATCAGGCGTTGTGGGCCGGGGGGTGTGTTCGCGATGAAATCCTTGGCCTGACCCCGGCTGATTATGATGTTGCCACATCTGCCAGGCCTGAGGAAGTTCGAAAGCTGTTTCCAAAAACTATTTCAGTGGGTGCAAGTTTTGGGGTTATTGAGATAATTGGTCCCAGGCTTGGTGGCGAAAAACCCACTATGATTCAGGTTGCAACATTTCGTGCCGATACTGGTTATTCTGATGGTCGCAGGCCAGATTCAGTGAGGTTTTGCGATGCCCGCGAAGATGCGCTGAGGCGTGATTTTACGATTAATGGGATGTTTTACGATCCCATTCATGGGCAGCTAGTGGACTATGTTGATGGCAAGAGTGATTTGGAAAATAGAATTCTTCGGGCCATTGGAAATCCAACAGAAAGATTTGCTGAAGACCGGCTGAGAATGCTTCGGGCAGTCCGGTTGACGGCCCGGTTTGACTTGAAAATGGATGCTGCCACATACACCGCTATTAAACAGCATGCAAAAGCCATCCATGCAGTAAGTGCCGAGAGAATTGCAGATGAGCTGCACAAGATTTGCCGGCACCCTTCTCGAGAGCATGGAATACGGCTGTTTGTTGAATCCGGACTCTCTAGTGAAATTATTCCGGAATTAGCACTCAATCCCCACGAATTTTGGAAGGAAACTTTTGGCATATTTCGCCATTTACCCCCGGATTCTTCCTTTGCATTAAGTTGGGCGGTTTTAGTGAGGGGGTTGAATCTCAAGTTAGTGGATCAAATTTCCGAAAGGTTGAAACTTTCCAATTTGGAACACGATTTGATTCATCGGTTGGTGGAAAATCAGGATTCCTTAGCTGAACCAGATGAGTTGCGTTTGTCGGTATTAAAAAAAATCTTATGCCAGCCGTGGCTGGATTCCCTGCTCGCTTTCATGAAGGCGGTTCGCGCTTATAAAGGGAATAGCCTTTCACCTGTGGAATATTGTCTTGCCAGAATTTCTGAATGGGGGATTTCAAAGATCAACCCGCAGCCTTTTATTACAGGTGAAGATTTGAAAGCCTTGGGTTTTCTGCCTGGGCCCCAATTCAAGCAAATTCTTGATCACATACGCGATGAACAGCTTGACGAAAGGTTGCAAGATCGCGAAAGCGCATTGGAATTGGCGAAATCGTTGGCTGGGAAAAAATAATAATAATTTGGATAATTTTTGCTGCTGGGCTTGAGATGAACAACAGCGCAGGTATACTCACATTTGTTCAGATCAAGGAATAGCCCAATAGGAGAATCAAATGGCTGAAAATTCCCAAGACAAAGAACTCAAACAGGCCCTTTCCCAAATTGAGAAGCAGTTTGGCAAAGGTGCAATTATGCAACTTGGCGAGGCTTCTGAATCAGATGTGCAGGGAATCTCTTCGGGGGCACTTAGCCTGGATATAGCCTTGGGTGGCAAGGGAATTCCGCGTGGCCGAATCATAGAAATATTTGGTGCTGAATCCAGCGGCAAGACAACCATCGCATTGCACGCGGTTGCAAGCGCACAGAAAAAAGGTGGTGTAGCAGCTTTTATTGATGCTGAACACGCATTGGACCCCAGTTGGGCGAAAAGGCTTGGCGTTGACCTTGAGGCGTTGTTGGTAAGTCAGCCCTCATCTGCGGAAGAAGCATTGAAGATTGCCGAGATGCTCATCAAGTCCAACTCGGTGGATTTGATTGTTATCGATTCGGTGGCAGCGTTGGTTCCAAGGGCCGAAGTGGAAGGGGAGATCGGTGATGCTCATGTCGGCCTGCAAGCCCGCCTGATGAGTCAGGCTCTTCGCATTCTGAACCCCACTATTGCAAGAACAAAGACCAGCATGATCTTTATCAACCAGATTCGCCAGAAGATCGGCGTGATGTTTGGTAACCCTGAAACTACCGCTGGTGGTCTTGCATTGAAGTTCTACAGTTCAGTTCGTTTGGAAGTAAGAAAGGTAACCACAATCAAGGAAGCCGAGGAAACCATTGGTTCTCGAGTTCGAGTTCGTGTGGTGAAAAACAAAGTTGCACCTCCTTTCCGCCAGGCTGAAGTGGATCTGATGCACGAATGTGGCATAAGCAGGGAAGGGGATCTGTTGGATCTTGGAATTGAGGAAAAGATCATTGATAAATCCGGTGCTTGGATAAACTACGGTGATACTCGTTTGGGGCAGGGACGTGAAAACGCCAAGACTTTCCTTAGGGAAAACCCAAAATTGATCGATGAAATCACCAAGAAGATTCTCCACAAGAAAGGTATTGGTGTGGCAGCTTCTTCCGAGGCGGGTTATGCAACGGAAACCCCGACCCCAGCGCCTGTGGCTGGCAAGGGTGGAAAGAAAGCAGCTCAAGCCGCTGATTAATTTGTTTTTGAAATTCTTGAACCCGTGGAGCGCCAAACTCCACGGGTTTTTTGTTCTAACCATCTGCGCGATGAATTAAGATTAGGCAATTACTTCACCTTGGATGAATCATGGCGAAACTTTGCGGATTAACCTTTGTTTTTCTAATGGTATTTCATGCAAACGCGGTTGTGTTTGCCGAATCGCCTCTTAACCAGATTCAGAAAGATGTCCAGAAAGCTGCTTCCAAGGCAGAAAAATCCATTGCTAGTATCTTGGTTTCTCGAAGTCCAAGGTATAAGGAAATCGGTGCAGTTCCACCCGTGGATATTCCCGGCAAACTTGGCGGGTTTCAGCCTATCCAGCCACAAGTAAGGCGTTTCAGGAATGTTCCCGACCGTAGCCAGGCTGGTTTGGATCTTGCAGACCCAGACACCGTGCCGGATTCTTTTGGCTCGGGAGTTCTCATTGACAAGAATCTTGTTCTTACCACCGCGCATGTTGTAAGAGGGGCAGTCAAAATTTATGTCAGGTTCCCCGGTAATAAAGGTTCCTATGCGGATATTCATGCTTTGGATGGCCGTAGTGACCTTGCTGTGCTTCGTTTGATTGATTTTGTCGATGACTTAAATCCTCTGCCTTTTTCTGAGGAGGGAATCTCGCGGGGACAGTTTGTGATTCATCTTTCCAATGGTTATGGATCCGGGTTCAAGGATGGATCACCTGCAATCGGCTGGGGGATGGTTTCCAACCTTAGAAGAAAGTGGACCTCCAGAGATGTTGATGCGGAAAGAAATCAAATACCGCTTTATCAGTATGGAACCTTGATACAACTGGATTCCCCTGTGCGCGCTGGCGCCAGTGGTGGAGTGGTTCTCAATACGGATGGCGCTTGGCTGGGTATGCTGACCACCTCTGCGGGATGGCCCGGATTGGATTTTGCCGGCGGATTTGCCATACCCATGGACTCTAACTATAAGCGTTTAATCGACGTTCTTAAAAAGGGTCAAGAAATTGATTATGGTTTTTTGGGCGTTCAAATTGACCCGGTTGGAACTGGCGGTAACGGGGTTTTGGTTCAAAATGTCACAGGAAACACTCCCGCGGCGATGGCAGGAATGAATCGTGGAGAAAGAATTATTTCCATCCAAGGCCAAAGGTTGGAAACCCAGGAAGATTTATTCTTTTATACGGGAACCTCTCTGGCAGGAAGTGAAGTTACTTTGGAGGTTGCAGGGGTTGCTGGTGCCCCAAACCGTTTTATTAAGGCCCGTCTGGCAAAATATCTAAGTACCTCGGATATTATCGCATCCACGCAACCAGAAGCACCTTTTGGAATTCGTGTGGATTACACTAGTTTGCTGGCACAGAGGCCTTTCGGTTTAAATCCTTGGAATCGGGGGATTCCTTTAGGGGTTTTAATAAAAGAGATTGTTCCCGGGTCTTCCGCCGAAGTTGCGAAGCTGCAACCCGGGAAAGTGATTTCCAGAATTGGCAATAAACCATTAGTCACGCCTGAAGATTTTTACAATGCCATGAAGGTTGCCGGTAATAAAGTTGGCATTACAGTAACCCAGACGGATGGAAGTGAAGAGCAAATCGAGCTGGCAAGGTAGCACTTAATTGGAGCTTCTATTATGAAATACGCAATTTGCAATGAAACTTTTGAAGGCTGGGAACATGCCCGAATTTGTGGTTACTTGCGAAAAATCGGCTACACAGGTTTGGAAATCGCGCCATTTACCCTTGCCAGTAGAATTACCGAAGTCAACCAGGCGGCACGGGCAAAATTACGGAAAGAGGCTGAAAAAGAGGATGTGAAAATAATTGGTCTGCATTGGCTTTTAGCCAAGACTGAAGGGTTTTGCCTTACCTCCCCCGATGTTGCTGTGCGCAAGAATACCGCTGGTTATCTCGAAGAATTGGGCAGGGCTTGTGTGGATTTGGGAGGTGATATTTTGGTGCTGGGTTCACCCGCTCAGCGCCGAATTCCTGTGGGGCATACCAAGGAGCAGGCTACCGAATTCGCGGTGGACACTCTGAAAAGAACGGTTAAGGTTTTTGGTGATCTGAGGGTGAAGTTGTGCTTGGAGCCGTTATCGCCCCCTGAAGCAGACTTTGTGAATACTGCTGGTGAAGGTGCGGAAATTCTTAGACAAATCGGCCATCCCAACTACTTGCTTCATTTAGATGTGAAAGCCATGTCCACTGAACCCAAGCCAACCCCGGAAGTGATTCGAGAATATATACATCTTACCGGCCATTTCCATGCCAATGATCCAAATCTACGCGGGCCTGGTTTTGGTTCCGCCGATTTTGTGCCAATCTTTCAGGCATTATTAGAGAAGAAATATTCCGGCTGGGTTTCCGTGGAAGTATTTGATTACAAACCAGATCCTGAAACCATTGCGGAAAAAAGTCTGGAATACATGAAAGCTTGCGTTGCAAAAGCCAGGAATTTACTGAACCTGTAAAAGAGAAGAATGATGTGGAAATAGAACAATCACCGTGCTATTTTGGAAATAATTCTTAGTCACATTTGGAGTTAAAATATGTTTCGCGTTATGGCTTTTTCTGTTTGTTTGTTGGGATTGGTTGCCGGAATTTCTGCAGGCGCTGATAAGAATACGGAAGCCAACAAGGAAGCTCTTCAAAAATTGCAGGATTTTATCGGTCAATGGAAGGGCAATGGCGGTCCTGACGGTAAAACTGTTTCAAAAGATGTTTGGAGTGAAACCATCAACTGGGGCTGGAGATTTAAAGGTGATGATGCCTGGATTACGTTGGAAGTTGAAAAAGGCAAGTTTATCAAGTCTGGTGAATTGAAATTTATTCCAGAGAAAAAGATTTATCAGTTCACAGCAACGGATATCAAAGGTAACAAGCTTGTGTTTGAGGGTAAACTTTCCAAGGATATTTTAACCCTTGAAAGAACTGATCCAAAAACCAAACAAACCCAACAATTTCAGATGAATAATGCCGCCGAAGGTGTTCGGTTTATTTACCGCTTTGCCAGCAAGGAAGAAGGCCGCACCATCTACAAGAAAGAATACATGGTGGCTGCGACTCGGGAAGGTGCCAGTTTGGGTGCCAAAGAAAAGAAAACCGAATGTGTTGTAAGCGGTGGTGCAGGTACCATGCCGGTTTCCTTCAAAGGCGAAACCTTCTATGTGTGCTGTTCCGGTTGTCGCGATGCGTTTAACGAAAACCCTGAAAAATATGTCAAGGAATTTAAGGCCAAGAAAGCGGCTGGTGGGGAATAAATTTTTAGTTGGTTTACATTCAAAGGCTGGGGTTGATCCCCGGCCTTTTTGTGTTTTTAGGGGCTTGACTAAAAAAAATCTTGATAAGCTGGTAGCAGCATTTATGATAAATCTTCTTCAAGGCATGGCTTTGGATGGGCTTGGTTTGCCCAATCCTTCGACTGGCAACGCAAGCCAGTGAATATTTCGCATTATGATCTTGGAGTTAAGGGCGCATGACCCAAGGAAATTTAACTGGAGTTTAGGCATGAATCGTTTTGCAAGGTTGGGTGTTTCTTTTTCCGCACTGGCGTTTGGTGTTTTCTGCATGGTTGCCAACCAAGGCCAGTCTGCCAATTTTATTTTCGATGCCAAGGAAGCAATCGCTGCGGTTTCAGCTCAGGTTGGCAAGAATGATTCCAAGGCTCTGGCTGAAATTGCCAAGAAGTATTCCCTGGATGAAATCATGCATGCGTTCAAGTTTCGTGCCAAGGGTGGCATAGGTGTTGGGGAAAAGGCCGGCGCCATCACCCCAGATGGAATCGAAGCCAAGTTGCAAGGATTAATGAAGAAAGCACCTGACAAGGCTGACCTTCAAAAAAATGGCAAGGCTTACGCTGGAATGGGTGATGTATCCCTTACTTTGGCTGAACTGACTGAAATTTTCACCCCCAAGGATAAGAAGGGTGAAAAGGATCCCAAGAAGTGGAAGGAATACACCGAAAATATGCGCAAGGGCGCCAAGGATCTTTCCGCTGCTGCAACCAAGGGTGATGGCGCTGCTGTTCAAAAGGCAGCCAAGGCGCTCTATGGAAGCTGCACCGATTGCCACGGAATTTTCCGGGATTAATTCGGTTGTCTTACTCTTAGGCCTTGGGGGATTATTACCCCCAAGGTCTTTTTATTTACCTATCTTCTTTAGTTGTAGAAACATGGTAAGGAATGCTGCAATTAAAGAAGTGCATCCATAGAGGCCCAAACCCCAGGAAAGGCTTCCAGTAAGGTCTTTTAGGTAACCAGTAAGAAAAGGTCCCGTAAAACCTCCCAAGTTGCCAGTGGAGTTGATAAGTGCAATACCCACGGCTGCTAATCCGGGTGCAAGAAGAGTGGTTTTTAAAGCCCAAAATGGCCCAAAAGTTGCGTGAACCCCCATACTTGCCAAAATCATTCCTCCAAGGCTGAATGAAAGAAATTCCGGACGAAGGCCCGCAATTACAAAGCCAATCCCTCCCAACAGATTGGCACTTGCCAAGTGCCATTTTCTTTCCTTGCAGCGATCCGAGTTCCAACCCCAAATCACCATACTTAAAGTGCCCATCAAAAACGGCACAGCGGAAATTAAACCCAAGTTCCATTCACTTATGGATTCCGAAGATCTTCTCAATATTTCGGGTAACCATAAGCCTATTCCGTAAAGGCCGCTGACTTGGAAAAAATAGATCAGGCATATGTGCCAAATTTGAGGGCTTTTTATGGCATGCAAAAACGAGTCCCATCCACTTGCTTTGTGTATTTCTTCATTTTTGGGGCAAGCACTGGCAAGCAGGGCTTTTTCCGATTCACTAAGCCAGGAACAGTTCTCCGGTTTATCTGGAAGAAATAGAAAGACATAAAATCCCATCAAAATGGAAGGCAAAGCTTCTAGCAGGAACATCCATTTCCAACCTGCAATATCAAATGCGCCATGCATATTCAGAAGCGCCCCGGATATGGGTGCCCCAATTAAGCCTGAAAGCGGTATTGCCGTCATGAATCTGGAGATACATTTGCCACGTTCGCTTGGAGGAAACCAATAGGTTAGGTACAGGATTATTCCGGGAAAAAATCCCGCTTCAGCCACACCCAGCATGAACCTCAACAAATAAAACGTGGTGCTGGAATTCACAAAAACCATCGCTGCCGAAAGAATTCCCCAGGAAATCATAATGCGTGCAATCCATCGCCTTGCGCCAACCTTTTCAAGCAGGATATTGCTGGGAATTTCAAATAATGCGTAGCCTATAAAGAAAATCCCAGCCCCAAGGCCGTATACAGAATCACTAAACCCCAATTCCTCTTTTAAGTGTTTGGCTGCAAACCCAACATTGATTCTGTCCAGATAAGCACAAATATAGCTTAGAAAAAGGACCGGTAGTAACCGTACGGAAACCTTGATTAATGTGGAGCCAAGTTCAGAGTTTGAATTGGTGGGGTTTGTGTTCATGATTATTTGATTGCAAATACCTGTACGCTGGCGGCAAATTCATTAAGGTCATATTTTTGAATTAGTTCTTTCAAGCCATCGAGAACAATATTTTGCTCTTTGCTTGGCGAGCAGCAGGAAGTTTCTTCAGGCGCCATTGCCAACAAGCCACTGGTTTCTGTACTCATGGCTGGAGTACAGCAGCCTACCTGATTATCCACCAATGCATAGGAATTCAGGTCTTTGTGGGTGTCGATTATTTGAACTTTGTTGAATCCGGCTCGAGTCAACCCTTCTTGATAATCCAGAATGGGAATTGCGCCAGAAATACAGCCCAAGTAGGCAAGTGCATTGTTTGCCACCTCGTCAGGCAAATTCTTTTTTAATGCGATATCGCTGATCGCAAGCCTTCCCCCGGTTTTTAATATCCGATACATTTCCCGAAATACCTTATCCTTGTCTGGCGCCAGATTGATAACACAATTGCTGATCAGGCAATCTGCGGATTCGCTTTTCAATGGTATTTTGTCGATGGGTGCCAAATAAAATTCCACCTGTGGGTATCCATTCCCTTGGTTAGCCTTTGCGGAATTTGTTTTAGCCCTTTCAATCATTTCAGGGGTCATATCGATGCCAATGGCCCGTCCATTTGGTCCCACCTTTGGCGCTGCCAGAAGAACATCTATTCCCGCTCCGCATCCCAAATCCACAACTATTTCGCCCTCTTGCAAGTGCGCGGTTGCTATGGGATTGCCACAAGAGAGCCCCAGGTTTGTGTTTTCGGGCAAAGAATCCAGGTCGGCATCGGTGTAGCCAAAAGCCTTCGCAATTTCTCGATGTGCTAGCCCTGTTTTTTCTGTTGCTGCGGTTCCATATCCTTTTTTAACCTGTTCGATTACATGATGATTGGTCATGATTGTCTCCTGAGTGTTTGGGTATGGTAACTTGAATTGATTACAAAGACCTAGCTCATTTATGAAAAATGGAATTATGGGAGGTTAAGATTAATGTGGACCATAGTTTTGTTGATCTGCTCGAATGTGTTCATGACATTGGCTTGGTACGGCCATCTAAAATTTAAAAGTTATTCCTTGTTGGTGTGCATTTTGGCTAGCTGGCTTATAGCCTTACCCGAGTATGTGCTGCAGGTACCAGCTAACAGGCTGGGTTATGGGCAATTCAAGCCTTCGCAATTAAAGATTTTGCAGGAAGTTATTACACTGGGGGTTTTTCTGATATTTGCCTGGTTCTATTTTGGGGAAAAACCAACTTTAAGGACCATGGGATCTTTTGCGATGATTTTGGGTGCAGTTCTTCTTGCGTTTTGGGATAAGGAGTAATTTTAAGTTGGCAAATGATCCAATAAGTTAAAAAAGGGCTGACGCCAAGTATTGTTCAAATAAAAATTATGATCTAAAAATGGGCGGCATAGGATTCGAACCTATGACTTCCACCGTGTGAGGATGGCACTCTAACCGCTGAGTTAGCCGCCCAGTCTCCGGAAGGATTTTTAATTCCGGCTGCTAAACTTTTTGGGAGTTATCCTGGGAACCAAAATCCTCAAACTTGGGGGCAGAGGGGGCAACTTTTTGAGGCGCCTTGGGTTGTTCAACTTGCGCACTTGTCGTTTGGGAGCTGCCAGACAAATCCACATCATCCTCGATGCCGCGAATTCCCTTTTTAAATTCCACAATTCCCTTGCCAAGATAGCGTCCAACCTCGGGAAGCTTTCTGCCAAAGATAACCACTCCAATGATCAACAGGATAACCATTTCCTGCATACCGAAATTAAGCCATGCAAAAAGGGTTGTCATTTTCTTGCTCCTACGTGGCCACTTTAATTAAGTGGATCAATATTTCTTTTCAGGAAGGCCTTGATAAAGCATAATTATATCAGTCTGAATGGTACTTCCACAAGAAAGTTGTGGAAGATTCCATTTACTTATATTGTAGAAACTAAAGGTGGTTTTGTTGGTGCCAAGTCTAATCATGGGGCGGAGATATGAAAATTCCGGGCAGATTTCTTTCGTGTTTGGTTCTCCTGATCCTTTCTGATTATTCAGGTTTTGCAGGCGAATATTTTCCCTTTTCCGAAGGGTCGGTTTGGAAATTTCGCGGTGCAGATGGAAAAAATATCGTCCAGAAAATCACCCGTGAAGAGAAATTGGGTTTCTACCCTGGTTTTTTGATGGAGACTTCCGTGGATGGCCAGCCCCTGGTTGCTGAACATCTGGGCGATGTCCCTGATGGGTTGGTAAGGTTTTCCCTGAATGGGATTCGATTTGATACCCCTGTGGTGTTACTTAAATCCAATTCCAAAGCTGGCGATAAATGGCCAATCGAAATTAATCTTGGCAATGAACCTGTGAAAGGAATTATCAAGGTGGTGGAAGAACAAATTGCGGTTTCCGCTGGTAAATATTCCTGCTTGGTTACCATTTTTGAAACTGAAAAGGGAGCCAAGGAAAAAGTGGTGTTCAAAGTTGCTTATGCGCCGAAAGTTGGTCCGGTCAGGCAGGAGTTTCAAAAGGGGGAATCAAAACCGGTGATATTTGAATTACAGGAATACATTCCCGCGGTAGCCAAGTCGGAGAAAGGGAATTCGAAATAAATCAGTTATCTGAAATTTTAAGCCGGACAGTTACTGGAAAGTGGTCGCTGTAACCCCGTTGACCTTTGTGATCTTTAGGGGAACCAAATCTCCAAGGGTGCCCCTTGGAATCTGCCGGGGGAGACTGATTAAAAACAGCCGCGGTCTCTGTAAGGCAGGTCCACCCCTTGTCATCCAGCATGCCGGGTGAAACAAGGATCTGATCGTAAAGGTCAATCTTTCCACGGTAATAAATGGTTCCAGCTTTCTTTTGTTTGTAATCTGCAAAAAGATTCATCAGGGGGTAATCAAGCCATTGCTGGTTGCCCGAACTGGCCTGTATTTTTCTTGATGCGATTATGGTGTCTTCGCGGGTGGGTTGTGTCTTCATATGGTTTACAACACAGTCTTCATCTGGTGTGGCGTTGAAGTCGCCGCATACCAATACGTCAATGTCTGGGTTGCGGCGAGCCATCGCAACATATTCCCCGTGAACTTGATCAGCGTATTTGGATCTACCGTGGCCATCCTTGTCGGTAAGTTTTGAAGTCCAGTGCGTTGCAAAAACTATCAATTCCTTGTTGTTCGCTTTGATAGGCACTTCCAAGATTCTTAGGCGACTACCCAATAGGCGAACACGGTTTGCTTCGATTGGAAGCCTGCTGATAACGCAAGTGGCAATACTTCTTCCGCCATGAGGATTTTTGAACGCCAAGTGCTGATAGGCAAGTTCAGAAGGTAACTTTCGGTTTAGTGCCTGTATTAGCAGTTCCGGGGCCCGCGATTCTTCCTCAACTTCTGCAAGGGCTAGAATGTCGGGACCTTTCCTTCCATTCATGGAAAGCAAAACAGAGGTAAGATTTTCCAGTTTAAGCTGAAAATCGCTGGGATTAGTGGCAAACCAGTGATCATATTCCTTATCGGGTTCGTTATGGCGGTGGTTATCTTGGTTATCGAAGAAGTTTTCTGCATTCCACATGCAGAAAAGGACTTCGCCAGGGTTTGCGGTAGCCTTAACAGCCCTTGGCTGGTCTGGAAAACATCCGGAAACCAGGATGATTAGGAAGACAGGGGCAAATAGCTTGTTTGTCATTTGTTGCGGATCCTTCCCCAACTGCGGTTGAGTATTCCGCAGTATTTTGGGATTCTATCATTATTCTGATCAAAATTTAAAGCTGGTTTAAGGCTTTTCGATGAAAAGGAATTAGTTTCATGATGACAGAACGCAATCGGTTTTTGTGGTTGTTTGTCGGCCTCATCGGGGGTGCATTAGTAACCCTGGCTTGCAGGCAAATTCCACAAGCCCGGGCGGGAAATGATCGCCATGAAGAATTTATCCTTGCAACCGGGCCGGTGCTGGTAAATCCAACGGCTCCGTCCGATGGTGTATGGTTGTTGGATTATAAATCAGGAAAACTGCAAGCCACGGTTATTGACCGTTACAAAGGAAAGATCACTGATTGGGCGGAGGTGGATATTGCCAGCGAGTTTGAATTACCCCCCAGACAAAATGTTCATTTTGTGATGACAACTGGAATTGTGGCCAAGGAACAGGCAGCCCTTTACATTGCGGAAACTACCACTGGCAAGTTTGGTGTTTATACCATGGGTCCAAGGCAGGATGGCCAGCCAGGTATCGCCATCAAACGACAGGATCTTTTGAATTTCCGCAAGGCAAAATCCTAACAAATCAGGCTTTTGCCTTTTCGATTAAAATCGCGATCCATTTGCTCACGCACCAAACAAGCAGCACTAGAATGCTGCACATGACGAACAGGGTCATACCCAATCGGAAGGCGATTGGAAAGACAGTGGCAAAAGCTCCACCTGCATTTATGGCACCTATCCATCCCTGAATCATTTGAGTCCCGGCTGTCATGGTGGTACAGGTTACAAAAAGCATTGGAATAACAGTTGCCGGCAAATAACGCCCTCTTCCGGCGCGTACCATTACTGTGGAAACCAACGCCAAGGCCAGCGCGGCAAGCAGTTGGTTTGCAATTCCAAACATGGGCCAGATGGTGCCAATAGAGCCTGTGGCCACCAGTCCACCCCAACCCAGAGTGACCAGCAGGGTGCTAGCCACAGCCCCCGGGAGCCAGTCGGTTTTTCCCAAGGCTGGGTGAAAATAACCAAAAATTTCCTGAAGGAGAAATCTTGCGATTCTGGTTCCGGTATCAATGGTGGTTAAAATAAACAAAGCTTCAAACATGATTGCAAAGTGGTACCAGTATTTCATCAAGTGATCGAATGGGATTCCGAGTTGGTTTAAGGGCTTTGAAAGAATAAGGGACATACCCACAGCCAGGGTGACAGCTCCCCCGGTGCGCCCGCGAAGTGATTCCCCGCCAACTTGGGTTTCAATGGTGTTTAATGTAAGGTGTTCCAAATTACCTGCTGAGCCAAGCTCGGCATGCAGTTTGTCCACCATGGGTTGCCATTTATCTACTTGTTCCAATCCGACATTGATTTCGTAGTAGATTTTTGGATCCAAGCTAGCCGCTGCTATCAAGGCAACAATTCCCACGAGGCCTTCCATGAGCATGCTGCCGTAGCCGATCATACGAATGTCAGATTCTCGATCAATCATTTTTGGGGTGGTTCCCGAGGAAACCAGCGCATGAAAACCGGAAATGGCCCCGCACATGACACAAATGAACACAAAGGGAAAAAGCCCGCCCGCAAAAGTCGGACCACCCGCGGAAAATACAGGTTCCACCGGTCTATGTACCAAGGCTGGGTTGGCGACAATGACACCCGCAACCAGAAGAAAGACAGTTCCAACCTTAAGGAAGCTGGAAAGATAATCCCGCGGGCAAAGCAACATCCATACAGGCAGAACAGAAGCGATAAATCCATAAGCACACAGCGAGAATACTGCCTGATTTTTGGTGAGAGAGAACCAGGGTTCAAGAAATGAACCAGGAATCCAGTTGCCTGCCACGGTTGCCACTAAAACGGCAAGTGCCCCAAGAATGGATGCCTCGACAACTTTACCTTTGCGTATCCGATACATGTATAAGCCCACAAAAAGTGCAATCGGAATAGTGCAGGCAATGGTAAAAACACCCCAAGAACTACCAGGAACAAACTGAGCCCCGCCATTGGGTAGAATCACTGATTTACCCGGTTGCTCTAAAGCCATGGCAGGAAGTTTACCGGAAGTTGGAAGTTGCAACTGGAACCCTGAATCCCTTTTGGAGGGCGTGCTTTCTTTGCTGAAACGAAGTGTACAGCCTGCTGGAAAATCGTAGATGGTTTCCCGTTCGTTACTTTTGGTTGGATCGATGGATGGCTTGCCGTCGGCAGGAAGTTCGATGACTGTACCTTTAGGGAATGGAATTGTTTCTCCCCCGAGTGCTTTCACCACAACAAACCCAAGTCCGGCAAGGGCGATAATCACTATGAAAAGAATGGCTGCGGAGGCGATCATGCCAGCCTTGGGGCCCAATTCTTCACGGGCTATTTCGGCAAGCGATTTTCCTTTGTGACGGACAGAAGCTGCTAGCACCAGCATGTCCTGCACGGCACCTGCCAGGCACACACCAATTACCAGCCACAGCAGGCCAGGCATATAACCATACTGAATTGCAAGTACTGGCCCAATCAGTGGTCCGGCACCACTGATTGCGGCAAAATGATGGCCAAATAGAACCCAGCGGTTGGTTGGGTGGTAGTTGTGCCCATCCTTGAACTCATGGGCGGGAGTAATGTTGGCGTCATTGAAGGCCGCGACTCTTGCTGCCAGGAAAGCACTGTAGTAACGATAGGCGATCGCAAGGCAACAAAGAACAAAAACCATAATCGGCATGGCATGATAAACCGTGCGATCTCCAATAACAGAATAAAAAATGCTGGCAGTAATCGGGGTGTGAAGCATTGTTTGGTTCCCATCAAAGAGCAAGGCAGGGTATTGTAATACCCTGCCTTGCAAACTTCAATCATTGGAGTCTGCCGATGTTACTGGGCAGCCTTGGAAAATTCCTCGTCAATTGCCTTCATTTCGGCACTTTCGGTCTTGGATTGCATCCAAGCCCAACCTACCGCTACCAAGCCTACACCAAGAACCGCGATTCCAATGGTGTACCTTTGGTCGATGCTGGTTCCATCCTTTAGGTTATAAGCCATAACCAATGGGAGAATAAGCAGGCTTACCATGTTCATAACTTTGATAAGGGGATTCAAGGCAGGACCAGCGGTGTCTTTCAAAGGATCACCAACGGTATCACCAGTAACCGAAGCCTTGTGAGCTTCGGATCCCTTGCCAGAGGTGGCGGTTTTGGGCTGGTCTTCGATGGTCTTCTTTGCGTTATCCCAAGCACCACCAGCGTTTGCCATGAACACGGCAATCATCTGGCCGATAAGGATCATACCCGCCAAGTAACCACCCAGAGCGTAAGGCCCCATGGCAAAGCCAACAATCACTGGCGCAAAAATAGCCAGCAAACCAGGGCCAATAAGCTCTCTTTGAGCCGTTGTCGTGCAGATATCCACCACACGGCCATAATCAGGACGTTTGGTTCCCGCCCAAATTTCTTTGTCGCGGAACTGTGCGCGGCATTCCTGAACGATTAGGTACGCTGCGCGACCAACTGCGCGAATGGTCATGCTGCTAAAGAGGAAAGGAACTGCACCACCGATCAGCATGCCGATAAAGACATAAGGATCAGCCAGGTTCAGTTTGTTTGCGCCAGCGGTAAATTCTTCCACGCTAAGGGTGGTGATGGCATCTTCACCTTTTCCGGTTGCAACCACCGCGATAAAGCTTGCAAAGAGGGAAACAGCGGCAAGAACCGCGGAACCGATTGCAATACCTTTGGTGATGGCCTTGGTGGTATTACCCACGGCGTCCAAATCGGCAAGAATCTGGCGAGACTTCTTGTAGGTTGTCTCATCCATGTAATCGGCATCACCGGGTTTAAGTGGTTGATTATTCTTGTCACGATTGAAACCCATTTCACCAATACCATTGGCATTGTCAGCGATGGGGCCAAACACATCCATGCTGATAATGTTACCGGTCAGGGTAAGCATACCGATGCCGCACATGGCAACGCCATATGCAATAAAGATTGGGTTGGTTCCGCTGTAAACAAGGACTGAACCCAGGAGCGCGGCGGAAATTATTATCACCGCCCATACAGCACTTTCATATCCAAGGGCCAATCCTTGAATGATGTTTGTTGCATGACCTGTTCGGCAGGACTTTGCCAGTTGTTTAACAGGATCGTGCTCAGTACTGGTCCAGTAATCGGTGCACCAGTGCAAAGCAAGGGCAAGTGCAATGCCGATAAGGCAGGTTGCTATGGGTCTCCAGTCAAAGCCTTCCAGTAAAGGCATAAACTTCTGGGCTGCTTTCACGATATTGGCGTCAGCAATTTGCGCTCGCTTGTCGCCTGCTTTCTTCCAAGCAGATGCAACTTCGGCAGAATATTTTGTTTTTTCAGCTTCGGAAGCCTTCGCGAGGGCTTCTGGTTTCATGATGGCAATATTTGAACCAGTGGCCTTGTTGATGTTTTCCACAAAAGCCGCATCCTGATACAGGCCGCGTTTGATGGATTCACCAACGATGTATTCCCCAGTGGGACGAAGATAGATGAGGCCAAGTGAGCAGATGGCGACGACGCTGATAAAAGCGCCGAGCCAGAAACCCTTGGTAACAGCACCCATCGCAGCCTTTACACCTTCCTGGCTTTCAGCGCGAACTTGTGAAGTGGAGATGATCGATCCAATCACACCAATCGCATGCACAAGAAGCGGGAAGATAACACCCATGTGGCCAAAGCTTGCAAGGCCAAGGATCAACGCGGCAACAATTGTAACTTCGTAGCTTTCGAAAATATCCGCCGCCATGCCCGCACAATCACCCACGTTGTCACCAACATTATCAGCAATGGTGGCAGCGTTACGGGGATCGTCTTCAGGAATACCAGCTTCAATCTTGCCAACCAAGTCAGCTCCAACATCCGCAGCCTTGGTGTAAATTCCGCCGCCAACGCGCATGAACAAAGCGAGAAGGGTTCCACCAAAACCAAACCCCAAGAGCACTTCAAATGCTTTTTCGCCATAAACGAGGAAAATGGTTGTGCCACCCAAAAGGCCCAATCCATCAGTAAGCATGCCGGTTACAGTTCCAGAGCGATATCCAATTTGCAAAGCACGGCCAAAGCTTTCACGAGCGGCTGCGGCAACCTTGAGATTTCCAATGGTTGCCATTCGCATACCCAAAAGGCCCACCAAAGCGCTGAAGAATGATCCCATAAGGAACGCCACTCCACGTCCACCTGCAACCCAGATTTCCGTGGTATTGTTGGGATCGTGCCAGGGCCATTTGGTGGCAACCAAAATGCCGGCAATGATTACAATCAAAACACCAACAACGGTGAACTGACGACGCAGGTATGCATAAGCCCCTTCACGAACGGCCTTGGCAATTTCCTGCATTACAGAGGTGCCATTGTCAGCGCCATTCACATAAGTCATGAGCCAACGGGCATAGAATAAACCAGCAAATGCAACCAGAAGATTGGTTACCAAAGCGGCTTTTTCAAATAGCGTAAAATTGGAATCAGAGCTAAACAGGCTGAAGGGATGCCATTCCTCTCCACCATGACCGGTACCACCTGTACCAACTCCACTGGCTCCCATCAAACCGATGACCATAAAGGCCACCATCATCCATAGCCCACGCCTGGACGGCCCCTTGGCGTTTTGCAAAGCAATCTTCTTCATTACTCTTCTTTCCTTAAAAAGTACCGATTCCCAAATTACTCAAAATCCAATCACTTGTTGGCTTGTGTGAAAACTTTCAGGTGTTTATTGAAACTTATCGAATATCAAACAACACTGCTTACGGGAAATCTACTCCCATTCATTCAATTTTCACAATTAATTTTTACCAAGGTACAATAAAAGCAGATTCAAAGGAAGTCTACAGAATATTTAAAATCTGCTTGCGCCAGTCCAAGCCAAACCTTCTTTCCCACCAAATTGCTATCAGATCCAGCACCTTTGAAGCTGGGTTTAAACAGGTTTTTCCAATGCTTTTTACCTCGGCAAAACAATATGAGGTGCAACTTAAGATGCCCCCAAATTCATTATGGATTTCAGTTTTGTGAATATCCCTTTCCACCCATTGAAAACCATGTTCCAGAGCGAAATCCTTCAAAAGTTGCTGGGTAATTCCAGGCAAAGTGGATCCATTCTTTGGGGTATGAAACACCCAGGAAGAAGCTGATTTCCCAAGATTTTCAACAAGAATTATGTTTGAGGACGCGGTTTCTGTGATATTCCCATTTTCATCAGCCAGTAATGCCATTGCGTTGGGATTTACAGATTTGGCTTCCTGTTCAGCAATCCACCAGTGCATCCTACTTCGATGTTTGATAGTGGGACTAATTACCTTTGGATCGGGCTGACAAGTCTTTGGAATTTCCAGTTGCACACCATGCTGAATCCATGGTTTGAAGCGTTCCAGGGGCAGTTCGAAAGTGTGCATAGCCAGGTTTGGGTTACTGCCTACTGTGATTGAGGGTTCGTTAAGATAAAACCCAATAGGGCCTGGAGTTGCGACTAAAACCACGGCGAGGTCTTCGCTAATTTCCAGCTGCTTTGCGTTTTTAGCAACCAGCTCGTGGATAGCCTTCGCAATCTCGGTTTCTCCAAATTTAAGTGGAATTCTACATGCGTTACAGTTGGTGATGAACCTTTTCACATGTTGTTCAACACAAGCAGGGGTGTGGCGAAATGTCCTAAGCATATCAGTGACAGTCACACCCATAACAAACCCTGCATCATGAACGGTCACGCCAAGGTTTTCCTGTGGAATGAATAAGCCGTTGGACCAAGCTTCGTAAGAACGCTGACTCAAATGATTTGCCTCTTCTAAGCTGCCTTGGACCTGAATTGGTCGTTCAGGAACAAGGCAAGGATATCCAAAGTCTTTGAAGTTGCTCCCTGTTGGCTTTCCACATAGGCTTTTGCGCTTTCTCCCATGCGGTTCCTTAGGGAAATATCTGACGCAAATTTTGCAACTACCGGCGGTATTTCTTGCGGGGATGAAATCATGACCGCGCCCCCAGCTTCCACTAATTCTCGGGCTATGTCTTTGAAATTCCATATGTGGGGGCCAAAGAATACCGGTGCACCATATGCGGAGGGCTCAATCATATTTTGACCGCCTCGTTGTCCATCAAGACTACCACCTACAAATCCAAAGTCAGCCAAACCCCAAACATGACGAAGTTCGCCCAAACTGTCCAAAAGGATCACATCCGGACAATGATCTAGAGAATCCTTAAGCTGGGTTCTCCTGACAAAAGATAACCCGGATTCTTCCAAAAGCCCGGCTGTAGCATCAAAAAGTGATGGCTGTCTGGGCGCCAGCAAGAGCTTGAGGTTTTTATGGTTTTGTTTGACCTCTTCGAAAGATTGCAAAAGGTAGCTCTCCTCAGGGGCCTGAGTACTGCCAGCAACCCAAACGAGGTCATTTTCTTTCAGGCCAAAAAGTTTTCCAAATGCTTGCACCTTGGAATCGACCTTTGAATTGCAGACCCCGTCAAACTTCACCGAACCTGTAACAAAAACTCTGTCTTGTTGGATGCCTATTCTTTCCAAAAAGGCTGCCATGGATGGAGATTGAACTCCAAATGCGGAAATCTTTCCGAACAGCCATCTTGCAAGCAAGGAAAATCGTTTGTATCTGGCCTGCGTTTTAGGACTCATTCTTGCATTCACAATAATTACCGGAACCCTGACGTTTTGGTTGATTGTAAGAAAGTTAGGCCAGAGTTCACTTTCTGCAAGAACTATTAGATCCGGCTTAATGGTCGCCAGAGATCTTTTTACTGCCCAAGAAAAATCGAGGGGGAATGGAATCACATTTAATTCTGGAAAAGCTTTATTTGCCTCTACCAAACCGCCTTCAGTGGAAGCAGATACCACGACTTGTGCTGTTGGAAACCTGCTTTTTAATGCGGAAACCACCTGCCGTAAAAGGTGGATTTCCCCAACACTTACACCATGCATCCAGACGGTTTTGGCTTGGTCATTAAGTTCAAAATTAAGTTGCCCAACCCCGCAGAACCTCTGGCGTAACAACTTAAAAGACTTGCCCCTCTTTCTGTAGTGAATGTACAGGAAGGGAGAAGCGATGATGATGGTCAGCAAATACAGAAAATTTAGAATCCAAGTCATGGGAATCCTTCCCATACAATGCTTAAACCGCCGAAGATTTCATGCAGCAATTCTTGTATTTCTTGCCACTTCCACATGGGCAGGGATCATTTCTGCCAACACGTTCTCCACGGTTGCGAATGGTTTCCACTTTGACTTCCTGCCCGGATTGGTTCGTGCTGACCTGCTGTTCTGCCGGGGCTTCCAATCTTGGTGCGGATTCGTGAATGGCTGATCCGATTACCCACACAGTGTCTTGAACTTCCTCTGCTTCCTCCATGCGGAATACAATTTCGGTGACCCTCTCCTCTACTCCTTCCCACATGGATTCGAATTCCTTCATACCTTCGCGTTTGTATACTGTTTTGGGATCTTCCTGCGCGTATCCCCGGAGGCCCACAGTGGATCTCAGATGATCCATGGTGTAGAGGTGGTTCTTCCAGGCCGAATCAAGCTGGGCAAGTAATAGGCCGCGTTCCATGGTTCGCATTTCTGGTCTATAACGATCATCAAAAGCATTCCAAAGCACCTGTCTGGCCTGTTCTTTGGTTGCGCCCACCAGCAATTCCTGCCGAATCTTAAGACCCAATTCCTGCAGGCATGCTTCAGCGATTTCCCGAGCATCTTCAAGTTCCGCGGTTTGCGTGCCGTTAAAAGCCTGTTCAATTATTTCGTCCGCCTTGTTTTGTCTTGCCTGTGGCATTGCCTTGGCGCTGATGGACAAAAGAAGTTCTTGCAGAGCCTGCCTGGAGGCAGTTCTAAAGGTATCTTCCGGCAACTGATCCACAAACTGGGGGAATCGAATCTGGGCCCAGCCGAATAACCCTTCGCGGTTGTAACGGGGACCGCCAGGTTGAGAGCGATTGTTGTCGCTCATGAAACGCGCCATGCCTGCCGCCACGGGGAAGCTGATTTCTTTCTGATGGTATAGTTCTTCCACCAATGCCAGCAGGTTTTCGGCCACTTCCTCGGCAGGTTTGTTGTGGATTTTTTCCTCAGGTACCTCAATCTGGAACTTCAGCCTCATCCAGTCGATTAAAGCCAATGTACCCCAGTTGGGGTTTAGCAGTGGCGCCCCATCGGAAAGGTCGGTTTTATCCACGGATTCTTCGGCGGCTTTGGCAAGGTATTCAACCATGTCATCCTTGCCGATTCTTTTTAGCTCGCTTTCAGACTTGTTAAGACCCCAACGCTTGTTGACCTGATTGGTGAAAGCTTGCCAGTTCCATTCAGATTCATCTTCAGACCCGAGGTTTTCTTCCACAAAATCCTGAAGTTGGGTGAAGATAATGCCAGCGGCCTTGTTCTTGGCGAATTGATCGGCTTCTTCAAAGCTGGATCTTTCAAAGTCGGAACTTTGGAACTCCAGGCCAAGTTTGTTAGATGAAAATTGTGCGAAGCTGGCCGAGCCATACTTTCGGTCCAAAAATCGCTCGCAAGAGCTATCTATTTGATGCTGAAGCATATCCAGGACGCGTAATTTGCAGTTGGTATCGTTCAGGATTTCCTGACGATAACCATAGACACGCTTACGTTGGGTATCCATGACTTCGTCGTATTCGAGAAGATGCTTTCTGCTTTCGAAATGTCGTTCCTCAACTTTTTTCTGCGCTTTTTCAATCTGGCGGGTGACCATTCTACTTTCGATGGCCTGGCCTTCCTCCATGCCAAGGCGGGTTAGCACTCCTGCAACCCATTCCCCCATGAAGATACGCATCAGGTCGTCTTGCAATGAAAGGTAAAATCTGCTGGAACCAGGGTCTCCCTGACGCCCCGCGCGACCACGAAGCTGATTGTCGATTCTTCGTGAATCATGCCTTTCGGTGCCAATGATGTGCAAGCCGCCCATGCTTTGGACTTTCTTGCCTTCTTCCTTCATTTTTTCTTTGGACTCAATCTCGTCAACAAGGTTTTTCCATTCATCTTCTGGTACATCAAGGCGGGACGAATACTTGTTTTTTAGCTTGGCCCAAGCCATGGTTTCCGGGTTCCCGCCCAGAATGATATCAGTCCCACGTCCAGCCATGTTGGTGGCAATCGTAACAGCCCCAATTCGGCCTGCCTGGGCGACGATTTCAGATTCTCTGGCGGCATGCTCGGGAAGGGCGTTCAGAAGCTCATGGTTTATGCCACGCCTGCGCAACATCTCGCTTAGCCGGATTGATTTATCAACGTCAGTTGTGCCAATAAGAATTGGTCTGCCAGACTTGTGAACATCCAGAAGTTCTTCCTCAACCGCCTTCCACTTTTCTTTTTCGCTTCGGAATACAACATCCGGGTGATTGATTCTTGAAAGTGGGCGGTTGGTGGGGATTGCTATCACTTCAAGGTGGTAAATCTTCCAGAACTCATCCGCCTCGGTCATTGCCGTTCCGGTCATACCGCAGATTTTCTTGTAAAGCTTGAAGAAATTCTGAAGGGTGATGGTTGCAAGGGTCTGGGTTTCTTCCTTGATCTTAACTCCATCACGCGAATGCTTCGCCTCGACCGCCTGATGCAAACCATCCGACCATTGCCTGCCAACCATGAGACGACCAGTGAACTCATCAATGATGATGACGCTCATCTCGTTTGTCTCGGGATGGCGCATGACGGCGTATTGCTTGTCTTTTTTGTAAAGATGATGTGCTTTCAGACTGTTATCGATGAGATGAGGCCATTCCATGTTGCCCGCGGTGTAAAAACTTTCCACCTCGGCAAGTTCTTCTGCCTTGCGGATGCCCGCATCGGTCAGATGGCAGGTATGTTCCTTTTCCTTGACTTCGAAATAGGGGCCGTTGAAATGGGAATGCTCGCCAGTCTGGCTGCTTTCCTGTTTTTGCAGTTCAGCGAGCTTTACCGCAATTTCGTTGGCCTTTGCATAGCGTTTCAAATCGGTGAACGCCTGGCCAGAGATGATCAGCGGCGTTCGCGCTTCGTCGATAAGAATATTGTCCACTTCATCAATAATGCTGAAATGCAAACCACGCTGGCACTGCTGACCTTGGGTTTCATAATGAGGGTCACCCCAACGGGCAGGCTTCATGTTGTCACGCAGGTAATCGAACCCAAACTCGCTGTTGGTGCCATAAGTGATATCGCATTCATACGCTTTTCTGCGAAGTTCCGGGTCCATGTCGCTTTGAATATATCCAGCGGACAGACCAAGAGCGCGATATATCGGAAGCATCCACTCGCAGTCGCGTCGGGCGAGGTAATCGTTTACTGTAATTACATGAACGCCTTTTCCCTCCAAGGCGTTAAGAACGGCAGGCAAAGTTGCCACCAGAGTCTTTCCTTCACCGGTAACCATTTCTGCAATGTTTCCACGGTGAAGAACAATTCCACCCAGCATTTGTACATCGAAATGGCGCATGTTTTTGGTGCGCCTGCCTGCTTCGCGTGTGGCAGCAAATGCAATAGGCAGAAGGCTTTCTAATGGTTCTCCTTCAGCAAGGCGAGCCCGAAGCCTGGTGGATGTCTGGCTTAATTCCTCATCGGAAAGTGCCCGCATTTCAGGTTCAAATTCATTGATTTGAGCAAGTAGCGAACCGGGAATAACCTTTGGAACACTATCCGTCTTGTTGCCACGGACAAAACCGAGATTTCTTACATAGCGTTCGTTGCTGGAGCCAAAAAGGCTTAACAATAACTTTCCAAATTGCTCTGGAATGGCCGCAAAGAATTCTATGATTTGATCCAATAAACTTGTTTTCGCAGGCATTACGCCTCTCCTGAATACTAACCAAGCTCCCAAGACGGACTAGGGAATTATAGGCAAGTCTAGGGGGGACATATACTTCCGGTCAATACAGAGAGTGGAACTTATTCGGATATTTGGCTAAGAAGGGGTTCCTGAGTTTTTCGTCGAACCCATCCAATGGTCACGGATCCTGGAAGTGAATTTGGTTTGAATTCCAGATTTTCAGGCAATTCTTCCATGAGTTCCCTGGCGAATCTGCCTGTCTTTACCAAGACTAGAGATTCCGAATTCATATTCAGAAAATCATACATTTCCTTCTTTTGGGCTGTTTGAAAGGACAAGACTTTGGAATTAGGAAGATAAAACGGCACGCTGTCCCAAGCATGAGGGTAGCAAACGACAATCTCAGGCATTTTCTTTTCAGCTTTCAGATATTCCCTCAAATGGCCTCTTATGGAAAAGGAATTGTTATAAGAAGGAAGGATTTCCCTAATTCCACCCCACATCATGAAAAACATGATGAATGCTCCCAATGCCAATGATGCCTTTCTGGAAGGGTTACTTGCCTTGAGAATAATCCAGCAACCTAAAGCGGTTGACATAACCATGACAGATGTAATGGCTACGGTAGGCTTCATCATTCCTCTTGCAAAAGCAATACTGGCAAGAATCAGTCCGATGCTGAACATAAGACCGATCCCGTCAAATATTCGTTTATGTGAACTTTTAAACAAGGTTGTAAAAGGGGAAGTCATGGAACTTGTTTGAATACTGGACCATATCCAGCACCCTAAACCTAAAGCTAACGGCGGAAGTACCGGCAAAAGATAAATAGGGCGTTTACTAATTCCTATGGAAAAGAATATTAGACTAATAGTTGCGGCGAGCATGGTAAACCCGCCCAGAACCCCGGTCTTTTGTTTGGATGCCGGTCGCATGCCAGTGATTATCAATGCTGGAATTACCAGGCCCCACGGTAAAGTACCCACGAAAAGCTGTGGCAGGTAAAACCAGAAAGGTTGCTCATGGTCGACGGGGGCGACAAATCGTTGAAGATTTTGGCCCCAGAAGAAATGGGCTAGGAAATCTGGTTGCTCCTGCATTATCAAGATAAACCACGGCATAAAAATACTCACCGCAGTTGTAAGCGCCACGAACCAAGCGGTAATAGTTGGCTTTTTAATTCTTGGTTCCAGCAGGCACCATGTGCAAAGAGGTAAATAAATAATCACCAGGCTGACAGGTCCTTTGGTCAAAAGCCCCAAGCCTGCAAAAACACCTGACATTAGCCAATAACCATGCCGAAATCTGCTTCCCTGGCAGGCAAGATAACCACAACACAGACCCCATGTTACCCAAAGGGTAAGCAAGCTGTCGGGGGCTACCATTCGCCCCATGTAAACAAACCGGTTACACAAGCATAACACCAAGCCGCCAATCAAACCCGGCCATGCAGAATTACAAGCCCAGCCCCAATAGGCCAATGCCAGGACACATCCTAGCCCGCAGGCCAGTGGTATCAGTCGTGCGCTTTCATCCTTAATACCTGCGATTTGATAGGCAAACATGACTGCCCAATAGCTCAGGGGCGGTTTATCAAGGTAGGGCTTTCCATGCAGGAGGGGTACGACCCATTCTTCAGCAAGAAGCATTTCTCGGGGAACTTCCGCATATCGAGCTTCCTGAGGTTCCAGAAGAGGCGTGCGCATTCTGGTGCCAAACAAGACCGCAGTAAAAATCATCAGCAATGCAAGGGTTGCGAAATAGCTTATCCGGAAGTGAAAGCCATTTTTCTCTTTGGCTTCGGGGGTGGATTCTGCTCTGAAAAAATGCTGGCTCCACCAGTATGGGATTAGTGAGCGCAGGGTTTTGGGGACTTCCATAAACCCGACTTTGCTTTCCCCTGCGTTTCTCTTCCTGTGGCGAACAGGAACTTCCTCGATGGTTAAATTGTTTCTGGCGGCGCGGTGAAACATCTCGGTGTTTACAAAGAAATTCGAGCTTTCAGGAAGAATACCTAAAAGCTTTTCCCTGTTAAATACTTTTAAAGCACAATCACAATCCCTGACCTGTGTTTGCATCAAGGAATGGACTAAATAGTTGTAACCTCTGGAGAGGAAAATCCTTAACTTGGGATCCTGCCTATCGAAGCGATAACCTGCCGCTATATCAGCCCTCTGGCTCGCATGAATAAGTGGAATCAGATCCTCCAGAAAAAATTGATTATCCGCATCGGTAAAGGCAACTTTTTCAAATCTTGCTGCCTCAAAGCCGGTTCGTAAAGCCTTCCCGTATCCACAATTTTGGGGAAGTTTGATTACCCTGGTATGGGTAAATTTCTGGGCAGTCTTTGATGCTAATTCAAAAGTGGAATCGGTACTTCCATCATCCACTACGAGGATTTCGAAGTCCATTAACCCGATTTTTTCCAAGGCGGATTCGGATTCTTCAATGACTTCCGCTATCCCGGCGGATTCCTGATAAGCAGGAATTACCAAAGTTAAACGGGTTTTCCCAAGAACGGTTTCATGCACTTCCATGTGCCTGACCCCAATCAGTTATGCCACAAAATATTAAAAAGGCAGTTTCGCTTAACCTGATGAAATATGTCAAGTTCAGGCAAATTCAGGATTGCTTCTTTACCCTATTCTTCCCGAACCCTAGCATAAAACCATGATCCATCCCGATTCACCACCTCTTCCGTCGTGGATTTTAAAATCTAATGGAAGAATCAAGCCTTTCCATATTTCAGAGATCAGCAGAGACCTATATCAAGCAACTGTTAAGATAGGTAAGCCGGATGCTTTTCTGGCCAGAGAGCTGGCTGATGGTGTTTCCTTGCTTCTTGCTAACGAAAATCCAGGTGCCACTTTATCTCAGGATTTAGCGGTGGCCTCAATTTCCAGGACAATTCGTGAATTTGGTTACCCACAGCTTGCCGAGGCATACGAGGCTAGCCCTAACTTTCAGGATAACAGCAACCAGACTTATTTGGGGTCCGAGTTTTTTGTGAATTCAAATTTGGACCAGTTATCCAAGGTTCATACCAGGCAAAACGTTTTAAAAAGTGTTCTGACCCCGGATGTGGCAGCCAGTATTGAAGAAGGCTGGATCCAGATGGAAGGTATCACGCATCCAGATGGTTTTCTGGAAACCGCATGGCTTGGAGATGCTTGGGTGTCATTTGCCGCGATGTATCCAGATTTGTTTTCCGATGAATTGCAAAAGTTAGCCTCCAAAACCGTTCATGTTTTTGGGCCATCAAGCCATTCAAATTTTGGATGCGCATATCCCAAGGATTTTTGGGTAAAGGTTTTTAACCAGTGCAGCATTCAGTCCAGATCATCTGGCACAGAAATCATGGTACATTGGAATCAAAATCCAAAAATCGCCGAGGTTGATTGCCCACTGTTTTCAGGCGGATTAGCCGATAAACTCCAAAAGAATTATGATTGCCAAAATGCCAGGGCTTTTTTTGATGTTTGGTTAAGTTCAGAAATCAAGGATCTGTGGTTTTGTTGGCATTTGGACGAAAATGCTACGCTTCCAGCATTTATTCAGGAGCAGCTTGGGAAACTTAAAAAGCTTGTCATTTTCAGGAATTCAAACGCAAAGAAAAATCCTTTTTACCCGATGTTGGAAAGGATAACTCTTAGGTTGGATCGCCTAGCAAAAGTATGTTCCCAAAAAGGAGACTTGGGAAAATTTCAGGAAAGACTGCCCAGCCTTGTCCGGTTGGGATTGGATTTGGGAATTCAAAAGAAACAATTTCTTAAAAAATTGGAGGCCGAGAGAGCAAGTTTATCCAACGATATTCGACTTTCGGTTGGTTTTTCTCTCGAAAAGTCCAGGCTGGAAATTGTTCCGTTTGGGTTGCCAGAAATCTTGGAAAGATTATTTCCCTTTCAGGGGCCGTTGGATCCAAAACCAGCTAAATTTTGCAGGGAAACAATAGGAATTATTCGAAGTTCTGTGGCGACGGAAACTCGTAAGTTGAATCTTGGTATAAATTTAAATCTTTCGAAGGTTTTGGACAACAAAGAAAGCAGAATTAAAAAGCTTGCAGTATCTAAAATGACCAAGACACCCTTTAAAAAGCTTTCCAATGATTTGGATTACACCAAATGGTGCGAAATGATGGCGTTAGCTAACGAAAAAGTGGTATGCAAAAACCCCAAGAATTGGGAATTGGTTGCTGGGTGTCCAAATGTTCACTGTTTGGTTTGGGATTAATTCCTTGTTTGTGCCCCTTGTCTAATTCATGCAAGATTTTAGAATAATTTTTTGTCCGTGGGCGAATATTAAGTTTTTTGAAAGTTTTAGGAGTTTTCTATGCCCCATACGCGCAGCGCCAAAAAGAACATGCGCAAATCCGAGAAGCGCAGGCTGCAAAATCGCGCCAAGCTTCGAGAAATCAAATTGCAGGTCAAGAATTTGCAGTCTTTGGAAAATGCTTCTAAAGAGGAATTGCAAAAGGAATACAATCTGGCAGCGAAAAAGTTGGATAAAGCAGGTGCCAAGAATGTTATTCACCCAAACAAGGCTGCCAGAATTAAAAGGCAGCTTGCAAAGCTTTTGAATAAGCCTGCTGCCAAAAAGTAATATCTTTTGATTTTTCTAAAAGCCTTTCCCGGAATCTTCGGGAAAGGCTTTTTTTATACAGCTTTCCGAAGTCGCGTTCGATATTTTGGGCGAAATAAATGCGAAGCCTTATTTCCGTCCTCTACATTCCATAGCCAAACAGTGAACGCTGGGACTAAAATTGGCCTGACGACAAAGGTGTCTAGTATGACACCAAAAGCCAATGCAAAACCAATTTGGAAAAGCGTATTCAATCCGGCCAGCATCAAGGTGGCGAAAGTGCCTGCCATGATGAGTCCACAGGATGTGATGGTTCCCCCGGTCATCGCCAATGCTTTTCTGGTTCCATCAATCGATCCGAGCAAGGCTCTTTCCTGGATCATTCGGGTTACAAGCAGAATGTTATAATCTTCCCCCACTGCCACAAGAATAATGAACAAGAAGAAAGGAACCCGCCAATCAAGCTCACCTATGGGTCTGCCATCATACCAGTGTGCCATCAAGGCTGTGGCGCCCAATGTTACCAGATAACTGAAAAGAACAGTTACAAGAAGGTATCCTGCCAGCCAGGGATTTCGAACCAGATAAAGCAGTATGAGGAATATGCCGCCAATAACCAGGCAGTTGATTCTGAAACGGTCGCTTTCAGTGACATTTGCCATATCCTGCGCGGATACGGTCAACCCATAAAGCTCAGAATTTACAATCCGATTTTTGGAAACAGCCCAAGGGAGTTGCTCTCTCACCCAATATCGTAGGTTTTCAAGTATAGGCTGGCTTTGTGGATCAAAGGGGTCTGTTTTAAGAACCACTTCCATTCTTGTGACATACCGAAGTTTGTTTTTTTCCTTTTTTTCACGATTAACCAGTGTGGCAAGAAAATATTCCTTTGCCGTCCGCATGATCTGTTCGTCAACACCTTGCAAAACATTAACCCAGAACTTTTTGATCAATCCCTGTGGATCAGCGGTTAAAGCCTTAGGTTCCTTTAATGGTTCGCCAAGAGGTTGCGTAAGACTTCTTACTTCCGAAATTTGCGGTAGTTTTTGAAATCCCTGGCTTAGATGGCTGAGAATTCTTTTGCCTTCCGGGTTATCCCAGGGACGGTTGGATTCTAAAAGAACAATAATCGGGCCAAGTTCACCGGGGCTGAAATGTTCCTGAATGGCGTTCATTCCAAGCACACTTTGTGATTTTCTTGAAAGTTCGCCTGTTGCCTTATAACTCGGTATAACTTGCATACCATAATAAGCCAGTGGCGAGAGAACCAGAACCACCACCGCGATACATTGAATGGGGTGGCGAACAATTATGTCTCCAAATTTAAACCAGGTTGCAAATTCCACCTCAGGGTCTTTGGGCTCTGGAATCTTGGCAGGCCAGAAAGCCAGTTTTCCGCTTATGCTTAAAAGCGCCGGGGCAAGGGTCAGGGAAGCTGCCAGCGCAACAATAAGGCTTAGGCCAATAGCGGGGCCACCACAGCGTACCTTTGCGAATTCCGCAAGTATCATAAGGCCCAAGCCGCAAATGACAGTGCCAGCACTGGCAACGATGGCATGACCAACATGTTCCACAGCCGAGGCAATGGCTTCGCGTGGAATCATTCCCTTGGCAAGTTCTTCGCGATAACGACTGATTAAAAACAGGCAATAATCGGTTCCCGCCCCGTAAAGCATTACGATGGCAAAAATCTTGCTGATGTTCATCAGGAAAAAGCCAGGAATCAGCGTGCATAAAGCCAGACATTCCAAGGCAATCCAAACCGCCATGACAATGGTTATAAGTGGGATTATAGCTAGCCCGGGCGCGCGGTACACAAATAGAAGGGTTACGATAACCAGTAATATGGTGGCGATTGTTGTGCTGTCCAGACTGGAAGCTCCTGCGCTAACCAAATCTCGGCCTATGGCGGCTATTCCGGTAGTTATAATTTCCAAAGGTTCATTAGGGTCAATTGGTAAGTTGGAACGGAAAACCTGCTCTGCGCGGTCCACCGAAACCCTGGTCTGGTTGGCCATGTAGGGAGTTGCCAAAAATACTTGAACCAAAGAGCATCGTTCATCCTGACTTTTCAGCTTTTTACCGATGACCGGTTCTTTTTCATAAAGAATTTTCCCAATTTGAAGTTTCGGTTCTTCCTTGGCGAGTGCTCTTAGGGCACTTACAGCCTTGTCCAATTTAAGCGAGTCAGCAGCTTGAAGAGCGCCATCTTTTCTTTTCAGTAAAAAGACAACCTTGCTGGCAAAAATGTCGTTTGGAAACGCTTCTTCCAGAAGTTTGTAGCCCCGCACACTATCACAGCGCTGTGGAAGAAAACGTATATCGTCGTCTTGGGAATTTTTTTCCCACGATGGTGCGAACGCAGTCATTATAACGCCAAGGCAAACCCAAATGGCGCAAACGATCCAAGGGTGGTTGGCGGCTAGACGGCCAAGCCATCTGTACATGCTCGCGCTACTCCATTGCGGTGAGCAAATTCCGTATGGGTGAAAATCCTTTTTCACTCCATTATTTAATCGGCATGATAATTTGCCGAGTTGAAGCAAAAAGAAACACAATTATGGCTACGGTGAAATAGGTTGGTTGGGCAAAATGCCATAACCATCTGGTTTCATTTTCTTCTTAATGTTCTTTCGCAAACCTTGCTTGGAAAAACAAGGCAGATTGAGGTAGTTATTTATCGGATAACCAAAGCCTTGGTGGTTTGGGGGTATTGGGTTCAGTGGGAAATAATTTGTTTTGCTTCGAAATTATGAAAAGAACGCACATAATCCATTAATAATGCATAATTTAATCTTAAGGTTTTTTCCCGGGGTAAGTTGATTTAAATCAGACACGATGGTGGGTGAAGAAATGTTGAGTGGATCCAAATTACGTGCAGAGGTCGAAAAGTACCTTTTGCAAGTTCAAATGCCTTCACAATACCTCGGCGGTGAGCATAATTCGGTTTTGAAAGACCATGACAAGCTTCGCGGTAAGATGTGTTTTGCGTTTCCGGATGCATACACCATTGGCACTAGCCACCATGGTTTGCAAGTTTTGTATTCCATTATTAACTCCAAGCCCGACCTTGCTTGTGAAAGAGCCTTTACACCTTGGACGGATTTTGAAAAAGTTCTCAGGGAACATTCTCTTCCGCTTTATAGTTTGGAATCTTTTACTCCACTGAAAAATTTTGACCTGGTCGGTTTTAGTCTTCAGTACGAGGTATGTTACACAAATATTCTCACCATGCTGGATTTAGGTGGTATTCCCCTACGCAGTAAAAATAGAACTATTGATGATCCCCTGGTGATTGCTGGAGGACCCGGCGCTCAAAATCCTGAATTACTTGCGCCGTTTGTCGATATTTTTGTAATCGGAGATGGCGAGGAAAGCCTGCCTTGGGTGTTGGAAAAGTGGCTGGAGCTTAAAGAACAGGGCGGCATGGACCGCGTTGAAATGATCGCCAAAATCGCCAGTTCTGCCCCATGGGTATATGCTCCCATGTTTTATGAACCAGAATATCATTCTGATGGCAGTCTGGTGGCAATGAATAGGACCAGGCCTGATGTTCCCAAGGAAATCTTAGCCTGCACCATCAGCAAAGACTTTGATGATTTTCCGCTCCCTAGAAAACCAATTGTTCCATTTGTAAAAACTCCGCATGATCGGATTGCTTTGGAAATAATGCGTGGCTGCCCATGGCAGTGCAGATTTTGCCAAAGCACCGTGATCAAAAGGCCTTTGCGGGTTCGTTCTGTGGAGCACATTGTAAAAGCAGCCTTGGATTGTTATCACTCCACAGGCATGGATGAAATTAGCCTTCTTAGTTTAAGTTCAAGCGATTACCCATATTTTGAAGAACTTGTCAAACGAATGCATGAGGTGTTTCACCCATTGGGGGTCAGTGTTTCGCTGCCAAGTTTACGTATCAACAATCAGTTACGAACTCTTCCAAAACTGATCAGGGGAATTCGCAGAAGCGGGTTAACCCTTGCCCCGGAGGTAGCCCGCGATGACATGCGCGAGCAAATTCGGAAAAAAATCAAGAATGAGGATCTTTATGAAGGCTGTAGAGAGGCATTTCGTAATGGCTGGCAAAAGGTGAAGTTGTATTTTCTTTGCGGCCTGCCCGGGGAGCGCGCGGTTGATTTGGATGGTATTGTTGAAATGGCGGAAACCATTTCCAGAATTGGCAAGGAAGTCACGGGAAAGTATAAGGAAGTGACAGCTTCGGTTTCCAATTTTGTTCCCAAACCACACACCCCATATCAATGGAATGGCATGCAGACCCGGGAATACCTCCAGTGGGCTGGAAGATATTTGCGCAGCAAAGTACGGCTTAAAACCGTAACCATCAAACATCATGATGTGGAAACGAGTTTACTTGAGGGAATCCTCACCCGTGGGGATCGTAGGGTTGCAGAAGCACTGGAAGAAGCCTGGAGAAGAGGTGCGCGACTTGACGGTTGGCGGGAATGCTTTAATTCGGAAATCTGGTGGAGTACTTTCCGCGACCTTGGGATTGATGTTGCATCCTATTCACAAAGAAACCGCAAGGTGGATGAGGTTTTACCCTGGGATCATATTCAGGTGAAGAAAGGCCGCGAATTCCTCGAGAAGGAACAAAATCGAAGCCTTTTACAATTGGAAGTAATGTCCGGCGCGGTTTAGCTTTCTCAATGTTCTTGATGGGTTAATCAATGATTTTGTTCAGGGGGTATTCCACAATGCCTCTGGCTCCTGCGGAATTAAGCTGTGGGATGATATGCCTAACAATACTTTCATCAAGGATGGTGTTCACCGCAACCCAAGATGGGTCGGAAAGAGATGAGATGGTTGGTTTTTGTAGGGCAGGTAGCACCTTTAAAACCATTTCCAATTGATTTTTGGGTACGTTCATCATCAGGCCAACCTTGCCTTCGGCCGCCAAAGCGCCTTTGAGCATCAAAACCATATCGTCCATCCGTTTCCGCTTCCATGGATCCTGATAAGCGGACTTGTTGGAAATAAAGCGCGTTGTGCTTTGTAGTAATTCAGCAACCACTCTAAGGTTATTGGCTCGGAGAGAGCTACCTGTCTCGGTAACATCCACAATGGCGTCCACAAAACGAGGTGGCTTAACCTCTGTGGCCCCCCAGCTAAATTCCACGTGTGCCTTAACCCCATGGCTTGCTAGCCATCGGTTGGTGATATTCACAACTTCTGTGGCAATACGTTTGCCCTGAAGGTCAGATGGGCCTTTGATTTCTGAGTTTTCAGGAACAGCAAGCACCCACCTAACCGGGCGCTTGCTTACTTTGCTGAAAACAAGTTCGGTAAGGATTTCAACATCGGCCTGGCTTTCCTGAATCCAATCGAACCCAGTAAGGCCGCAATCCAATGACCCATTTTCAACATAACGGGCCATTTCCTGTGCGCGTATAAGGGTGCAATGAATTTCAGGATCATCGATGGTTGGATAATAACTACGGCTTTGAAAAGTAAGCTTGTAGCCAGCTTTGCGAAATAATTCGCCCGTGGCTTCTTGCAGACTACCGGCAGGGATTCCAAGCCTGAGGATGTTGGCATTACTCATTTTTTGTACACCTTCGAAGGATCAAAAATCCTTTCCCCAATAACTTCTAATTCTGTGCCACTTAATTTCCGGAAAAAACAGGATTGATAGCCTTCATGGCAAGCGGCGGATCCAATCTGATCCACTTTAAGAAGTACCGTGTCCGCATCACAATCAATAAACAATTCTCTTACCACTTGAAAGTTGCCACTTTCCTCACCCTTGCGCCATAGTTTGTTGCGACTTCTGCTGAAATATACAGCTTTTCCAGTTTTTCTGGTTTCTTCAAACGCTTCCTGATTCATCCAAGCCATCATGAGAACCGTGCCTGTTTTGGCATCTTGTGCTATCGCTGGAATCAGACCGCCACTTTTTGCGAAATCCAACATCTTTTCACCGTTGGTTAATAACTGAGCAAACTATGGCAGGGGTAGCCATCCAGCTTTTTCCTACCATCAAGGAAGGATAATTCTATTAAAAATGCACATGAAAACACTGATCCTCCAGCCTTTTCCACCAGCTTACAGGCGGCTTTCATGGTGCCTCCCGTTGCTAGAACATCATCAAGTAAGAGGATGGAATCCCCGGGCTTAATGGAATCAGTGTGCATATGCAATTCGGCACTTCCGTATTCAAGATCATATTTAAGGGAATGGGTGTGATAAGGCAGTTTTCCCGGCTTGCGCAGTAGAATTAGGGGTTTTTTCAGCGCCAATGCCAGAGGACCAGCAAAAATAAATCCTCTTGCCTCTGCTGCGGCTATTCCGTCAATTTTTTTATCCTTGAAGACTTTTGCCAGTTGATCGATAGATTCTTGAAATGCCTGGGGATTGGATAATAATGGCGTGATATCCTTGAACAGAATTCCCGGCTTTGGAAAATCTGCGACATCGCGAATGTATTTTTGCAACAGCGTCATAGTTTATATCTCCAAGTGGCTTTCATTCCCCAAGAGTCCTTCTTATGACCTTTAGTTTACGAAAGGCAACTGTCAAAGACGCACCTTCCATAGCATTTATGAATGTTTCACTTGCAAGGGAAAGTGAAAACAAGGAGTTGGACTTAGCATTGGTGAATAAGGGTGTCGTTGCTTTATTAGAGGATGCTAACAAAGGTTGGTATTTGGTGGCATGTGAAGGTGATAATTTAATTGGTCAATTGATGATAACTTACGAGTGGAGTGACTGGCGAAACGGTTGGTTTTGGTGGATTCAAAGCGTGTATGTTCTTCCGGGAAGAAGAGGAATGGGAGTATTCAAAGCCCTATACAAGGAAGTTTGTTCCATGGCGAAAAGTGAGGAAAATGTTGTTGGTGTTCGGCTTTATGTTGAAGAACATAATCTAAATGCAAAAAAGGTTTATGAATCTATGGGTATGAAACCTGCGGGCTACGAAGTATTAGAGATGGTTTTTTAGGGGGTTTTTCTAATAAACGTTGAAAAAGAAAATCAAGAATCCATTCAAAAGCGACGTGTCTTTTGGGCTAGAATCTGCCTGCTCACAGCTTCAATTCTTTGGAGTCTGAGTGGATTTTTTACCAGATTGTTGCAAGCCGAAGGCGATGAGACCTCATTGCATCCTTTGCAAATGGCTTGTTACAGGGTGTTGTTTGCAGCGGCAGGAATGATTTTCTTTTTAAGACCCTCTCAGGTTTGTTTTCGAAAACCCATGGTGCCAACGGTAATCTGCTTTGCAATAATGAATGCTTTGTTTGTTTCTGCATTGGCCTTGGGTTCGGCTGCCAACGCAATTTTGCTGCAATACACATCACTTATTTGGTTTGTTTTGTTTTCTGTGCTGATTCTTAAAGAGAAACTTGATCCAAAGGGGTTACAGTCGTTGGTTCCAGGGATGTTGGGGATTGTTGTTCTGGTGATTGGAGGTTGGCATACAGGTGAATTTTCTGTCATGTTAATCGCTCTGGGTAGCGGAGTTACTTATGCCGGGGTAATCGTAGGCATAAGATCTATGAAAGATGTTGCCCCTCCATGGATCACCTTCCTAAATCATGGTTTTTCGGGAATGGTATTGTTGCCTTTTGTTATTTCGATGCCAGCTCCAAGTTCAAGGGAGTGGTGCATTCTTTTTCTTTTTGGTTTCCTTCAGATGGGTTTGCCTTATTTGCTGACCGCAAGAGGGCTGAAAGTTTTAAGCCCACAAGAGGCGGGCATATTGACTTTGTTGGAACCATTGCTGAATCCAGTGTGGGCTTACTGGATTTCTCCTGAGAAAGAAACTTGGAATCTCTCGACTTTTGTGGGTGGCGGATTGTTGTTATCCGCATTGCTGTGGCGCTATTTGCCATCTTTTCGGAAAAACTAATGGCTTTGAAGGGTGAATTCTTTTAGCCTTGAATGAAGTAATTTTCACTGAATTATTGTTCGAGAAAGGATTGTAAAGATGATGAAAAGATTCTGGGCTGGGTTGGCTATTGGTGTAGTACTTGCCGGGTTTGTGATTTGCGGAAGCGCGGAAGCCCAATCTGAAAAATGGGTGGCCCTGTTTAATGGCAAAGACCTGACCGGATGGAAGACTCACCCCGATGACAAAGCCAAATGGGAAGTCAAAGATGGCGTAATTGTGGGCACTGGCCCTGCCGGTCACCTTTTTAGTGAACGGGGTGATTACAAAAATTTCAAATACCGTGTGGAAGTTTCGATTAGTGACAAGGGAAATAGTGGCCAATATTTTCGAACCAAGTTTGCCAAGGGTTTTCCCCCAGGATTGGAAGCCCAGATTAATAGTACCCATACGGATAAAGTTAGGACCGGTTCACTTTATGGGGTAAAAGATTGTTTGATTTATGATCAGCTTGTTCCGCCAGACACTTGGTTTGTTCAGGAAGTTACAGCTATTGGTGATCATATCGTGATTAAGGTGAATGGAAAAACAACTGTTGATACGAAATTACCAGCAGAAAAAGCTTCATTCAAGGAAGGCCATTTTGCCATTCAGCAGCATGATCCGGGCTCAACAGTTAAAATTCGAAAGATTGAGGTTGTTGAGTTGCCGTAGTTCAGTTCGAAAATAATCACCAAGGCCATTGCCTGTTGAAGGTAGTGGCATTTTTAGTTGGACCCGCCGTTGAGCCAGCGCCCTTCATCAATCTTGAACTGGCCAGATGAACGATTGTAGGTGATTTTTTTGCCTTTGATTTCTTCCGGAGGTGCTCCTTGGCGTACCCGCTTATAAAGGGTTGCCACGCCGGTGTCGCCTCCATGGAAAATCACAAGATCTTTGGCTTCCTCATAAGACACCTGCTCAGCTCGTCCCCAGAATTCTTGTGCGTGAACTAATACGCGGCCTTTTGCCCGCATTTCCTGTTGGGATTTTCCCTTGGAATCCTGCTTGCTAAGAACATCTAGTCTGTCCGCCCGGAGGAACATTCCGCCTTTGGGCAGGTTATCCATGACGGATTCAAGATCAATGTCTATGTTGGGGTTCTCGCATGGGAAATTTAGAACTCTCACATTTTCCAGGAATGTTGCCGTGTTTGTTTTGCTGTTGCCGTACATGCTGCGCAGGAAAGAGACCTGGGTAAGTTTCATTTCTCCGTCTGGGTCCTTGGTCGGAGATTTGCTGGGAGGTTGAGAGCCTTCATTTGCATTTGGGGAAAGGAAGGTTTCCGTGCCACTCTTTTGCAATATTCGAACTTCCCCGGGGCCACTGGCTCTTACTTCGTTTCCATCGCTGCCGGGTTTGGAGTCTTCCTCATCTTTGTCCAGCTTGTTCATCGATAAGGTTACGGCCTGAATTCGGTGATATTTTTGTATCTTGTCGTTCTCGCGAATGATTTCTTCAACTCTTACTGTGCGGTCGCAAACCAGATTTTGTACTCTGGCGGGGGTGTCCGTTTTTTCACGATTGTTGCCGCCTTTAAGCGAAACAGCCTTGTCAAAGAATACTTGCAGAGATTGACAAGCCAGCCTGGAGTTTTCTTGTTCGGCCTGAATGCCACCATGGAATTCAGCAAATTTTCCGTTGAAGAACATGGATTTATTCCAATGAACTTCCAATGGCACGGCCTTTCCCAGTTTGTTTCCTTGGAAATTTGTGGTGCTTTCCATTTGCATGGCACCAACACCATTTACCCATGCTTTGTTGGTGGATTGGTCAATGTTGACTTCTGGGCCAACAATAAACATGTGATCCATTCTTAATTGCGCAAGGTCGCCAGTGACCACAAGAAAGTTTCCTTCGGGGTGTGCGGTAAGTTGAAGTGTATCTCCCTTTACATCGACACCTTTTTCACCAGGCTTTTCGGAATCTTGTTTCACACTTACCGAACCTTCGGTCCAAAGTTTTTCCACTTTATTCTTATTGTTTACCTGCTGAACCCATGCTTCGATGGAACGGGCATTCAGGTGAATTGGTCTTGGTTTTTTGTTTTCCGATTGATTGTTTGCTTTCCCTTGGTCCAATGAAAAGTTGTTGGGGATTGGTGAGGTTGGAGGTTTTTCCTGAGGGTTTTGATTTATTGCGTTAGTTGCACCCACCTTGGTTCCGCCCGGTAAAGGGTTACTTGTGGGGATTGCGTTCTCCACCTGCATATTTTTAAACCAAACAGCCAGTCTGCCACTGTCTCGAATGATCAGGTCTTTGGAATCGGCACTGACATTCCCAGTGGCTTCGACCCTGTGTAACCTTTTTCCCATGGATGGGCTGGGAGCGGGGTTGCCATCTTTATTCATTTCAGGTTTTTGAGCTTCAGGGGACTTTAGCCACACCTTGATGCTGTCACCTGATAATTGCTGATCATGGCCAGGGTCCAGAAATTTGGCATCCCCAACCAGGGTGAGCACATCCATGTTGTCTTCCCGGTTGGATATCAATTGATCTTTCCAGGAAGCTCGGACAGGTTTCTGGTCCTTTTTCTCTTTTTCCTTAATATCGATCCAGCCCGGACCTTTTGCGACTGCTTTTTGAAAACCTTTTGCGCCTGGAATTTTTGGATCTGCTTTTTGATCTTGGATGGACATTTCCAGGGCGTGAAGAAGGTTTCCTTCCTTTAATGCCCACATTTCAGGGGTGCCTTTTAGAATCGCGGTTGAGATTTTAGCATCGTAAAAGAAATCATTTCCATGGGCTTCAAGCTTTTCTTCATCGGAGGTTAGAACCACTTCCTTTCCGGTAGCCCGGGCGCTTTGGATATCTATTCCAGATTGCAGACTTTTTTCTTCCTTTTCCAAACCTGCTTCTGGTCCAGTGGAGTCTTTTCTTCGCATCTTGATTTCAAGTTTTTCGCAGGTGAGTTGGTCAATTTGGCTTTTGCCAACATGGTGTCTGGTAACCAAGACATCCCTGACAGGTGTGCCAGGTTGAATGCATGCGTCAAAAAGAGCAATATCCCCTTCCTTTTGAAGCAAATATTCGAAAGTGCCCATGGTTTTGATGCCAATATGTGCTTTCTCCCGAGAATTTACCGCTTCAGCCTTGGTTTTCGTGGCGCCCAGAAAGGATGATCCATTGTCCACATAAAGATGCATGTCGACGTTCGATAGAAGCTTGATTCTTTTTACCCCGGCAATGGAATCCGATTTTGGTTTGCTCGCAGGTGGGCCAACCGGCTTCGCATTGTTGGTTAGTAATTCCATTTCCATTCCCTGCCCATGGATTTCCGTCGGGCGTGGTTTGCTCTGGTTGTCAGTTAGGTGAATGGCATCCTGGGTCCACACAAGCTGTTTGCTTTCCAGATAATAAAGTGGCCCCTGGGGGATGAATATGAAAAGATCGTCATCCCTCGAAGAGGTTTTTCTGTTGTTCACTACTTCAATCTTGCCTGAGATTTCCCCACCAATGACTTTGCGGTTTCCAATATCGGTAAGGTGTGCAATCGGCCGGTCAAATTTCAGGAAGGCAACATCGCCACGTATGGTATTTATTTCCAATGGTTTGCCATCGCTTTTGTCTTTATTGAATAAGACTACGCTGATTGGGGATAATTTAACCCTGCCATCGGGTTCCACCTGAAAATGGTCTGCGGCGAAAACCATGCTGCGAGAGTTAAGCTCGATTTTGATCTGTCTTGCTGTTTCGGGGCAATCCTGGCCAAACGCGAGTTGAAGTCTGGTGACTACCCTGCTGGCAGGACGGGCTGGAAGGGGCGGCAATGCTTCCTTGGCCCGCGCGGTGAATGCGCCAGGCAATGGAGGTAAACCATCAATAGTGCCCAAAAACCAGGCGTAACCCAGGTAGAAACCCAGAAAAAGAGCCATGCCGGCGACCAGAATAATAACTCTCTTTGGAGTCCACACAGGTCAAATTCCCCCTACCGATGCATTTGCAGGAATGTTTTCCATTTTCCCTGTACTTTTAAAATCCATTCAGCAAGTTCCCTCAGGGCTGTCATTCCACCGTTCGATCGTGAAACAAAATCAGCGGCTAGTCTTGCTTCTGGGCAGCCATCTGCGGGGGCAGCGCCCAACCCGCATTGTCGGATGGCGTTTACATCGGGAATATCATCCCCCATGTAGCAGAACGATTCCCTTGGAAGATTGGTGGTTTTTACCAATAAGTTAAGACCTTCTTCTTTGCATTTACTGCCTTGAAGAACATGCTGAATTCCAAGATCCCTGGCGCGCCGATTAACAACAGAAGATGTTCTTCCGGTGATAATTCCCGTGGATATTCCAAGATCAGGCAGGCTTTTGATGATGATTCCATCCCGTACATGGAATGATTTCCACTCGTTGTCTGAGCCGTCCATGGTAATGTCGCCACGGGTCATTACGCCGTCCACATCAAATGCCAGAAACTGAATTGACTTGCATCTTTCTGCCAAGGACTTGGAATTGGAAGCAACAGCAAGCATGGTGTTCATGGTGCCTATGCCGCCTTTCCAGAAAAAGTTTGCGCAGGGGCGATGCTTAGCAAGTCGGTAATATCCAGCAGGCCCATGGGGCAATTTTCCTGATTTACCACTGGCAGTTCACTAAGTTTTCTGCCTTTCATAAGTTCAATCGCCTCTGCCACACGGGTGCCGCAAGAAATGGTAATTGGGTTTTTTGTCATTACCTTGGCAATCGGCTCATCCAGTGCATGATCCTTGCGATTTTCAATCAGCCTTGCTAGGTCGCTGTCTGTGAAAAGTCCGCTAAGCTTTCCCTCATGATTTATGAGTATGATGGCTCCAGTTCTTCTGCCGGGCTGGCTGGATTTGGAGAAAACAGATCTGACTGTATCGCCTTCGTTCGCTATGCGAAGTTCTGTCCCATGACGCATCACGGTTTCCACGCGCATTAGTTTTCTTCCCAGACTGCCTGCAGGGTGGAAGCGGGCAAAATCTTCTTTTTGGAAATTCCTGGCTTTGCTCAGGCAAAAGGCCATTGCATCTCCGATCGCAACCATTGCGGTGGTGCTGGCGCTGGGGGCCAAACCTAATGGGCACACTTCTTCAAGTGGTCCGTATGCAAGTGTAATGTGTGATTTTTTGCCCAAAGTGCTGTGCTTGTTGCTGGTTATCCCAATGATCAGAGAGCATTGGGATTCCAGTGGGCCCAATAATCTGGAGATTTCTTCGCTTTCTCCGCTGTTGGATAGAACCAGTGCAATATCTTCCTCGTGCACTGCTCCAAGATCCCCATGCACGGCGCGAACAGCATCCAAAAAGTATGATTTGCTTCCGGTGGAATTTAAAGTTCCTGCGATTTTCAGTCCTACATCCGCACTTTTACCAGTTCCTGTGATGGCAAGCCGGCCAACACCTTTGAATTGCATTTCCAAAATCGCCTTGACTGCCCTCGTAAAATGATCATCCAACCTGTCGGCGACAAGGTGTAACGCATTAGCTTCCTCGTGAAGAACTTCACGAGCAGTTTCCATTCCATGTTGATTTAAAAAATCAACGCCGTGTTCCAAATCCATATCACCCATGCGCCTTCATGGCATTTGGATGCCCTTGTTTTCCCATCCATGGGAAAGGCAATTTTGCCAAGAACACTCCCTCAATCAACCAACAATCACCAACTTTGCATAATTCGTCAAGATCGACCTTTATGGACCAGAAATTTTAGGTTAACTTGCTAAATTAGGATGATTGGTGGTTTGGGGTCTTTGGGTTGTCAGTCGGCGAAATGGATTCTGTTCCTGAGGCACTTTTTCATACAGGTTGGTAAATGTTTAATTTTCTGATGCTAATCTCTCTGTTATCGCATTTTGACCAAAGTTCCCTCATTGGGCGCAAACTGCCACCTTACACTATGCAGGTCATTTATGGTGAAGAACGAGGTAAACTTCACTGTTATGTCTGTGAACATGCTGATAAAGAGGGTTTGATTCTATTCGGCAAATCTGCACAGCCTATTACAGCTATTTGGAAAGACCTTCAGCCAGAAGTTAAGTCTCGGCCCAATTTTAAATCATGGGTTACTATTTTTAAAACTGAGGGAGATAAAGATAAAGAGTTACTTTCTTGGGGGGAGGCTAGTTCCGGTTTACTTGCGGTGGGAAGATTCGAAGATGAGGCTGGGCCTCCTGCTTATGGCTTTGAATCAGAAGACGAGGTTCTGGTTGTTTATTTTCGAGAAGGTAAAATTGTCAAAGAGTTTCGGGCTACCAAAGGAAAGTCTTTGGATGCCAAAGTGGTTCTCGATTTTCTTAAAAAGCAATCATTCTCAAATGGTAAATAACATTTCTTTTCGTGTTTACCTTACCTTGGCCTGAAACTTGATGATCCCATATTCTTTGGGCATCAATCTTCCTGTGACTTCCCAGCGAAGTATCAGTGAACCGGCCTCATTTTTTTGCATACTAAAAACAGCATCTCGGTCAGATTGGGCTGAATTAGCAACATATTCCAGTCTGGTGTGCAAACTATCTAATACGGCTAGGTCTGAAATAGGCTTGGAGCCAAGATTGGTGTACCTTAAAGTGAATGTTACTACTTCGCCAACCTGGGCATTCGACTTGTCTGCAAGTTTCAAAAGTCCCAAAGGCTTGTCTAGTTCTACTTCGCAGGTCCCATTTTCAGTAATTACCATTTCCCTGGTTTCCACCTTGGCTTGAACTATATCCGGGCCATTTTCCACCCGACCAACCACGCTGGCAAAAGTGGCGCTGATATTCTCTTTTAAGCCCAGTGAATTCGAAAACCTTTTAACATTTTCGGTTTGCTTTTTTATGAGAGCGGTTCTGGCTTCTCGTAGGCTTGCGGTGGATTTTGAATCAATCGATTCTAAAGGTACAAGTTCCAAGATTTGTGCCTGAATGACCTCGATGCGTTGGATTTTACCTACCCCTATGGTGTTTTCAGTGCCTCGCAGTTTTAGACCCGCCTTGAAGGAGTTCAGGTGATCCATCGATCGCGTTGTTATGCTGTTGGCGCTGGTTCGAAATTGATTGTTAATCTGCAGGGATTTTTCTTCATGGAACCCCTGGACGGAATGAAAATTATTCCAAATGGTTTCCTGGGAAAGAATGCCATATCTCGGAGCGCTGATGAGCACACAGTTGGATCTTGAAATGCGATTTTTTCCTGAACTATCCCGGTATTGTGCGACAGTATCTTCGGGGTCTATGCCCTGTAGAGTTCCCTGATTATCCAAACCAGCTTTGGGGTAATGATCTCCACCGTCTCGGATCAATTCTTCGCTGGGTGGTTTTGGACCATGGAACGGGTCAAAACACTGGAATAATTCGAACGGAACCATGGGTGGCATCATGGGATGGCCAAGGGATTTGTCTTTCGGGCAAAGCATGGTGCCGGGTACCGAGCAACCTTTTAGCTCTTGTTCAGACACGTTTTTTCCGCCCATGCGAAAGATAACCATTAACCGTCCTTTGTTTCTAGCTTCTTCAATTAGGTTGAGCTTTTGCGGGATGGGTGTTTCTATTGGATTTTCCAGATCACTTTGGACAGGCTCTGCTTTTGCAGAATCTTCAAGATAAATTACTTTGGTAATCATGTTTCCACGAATTGCGGATTCCAGTTCATGATGATGTACTCTGACGATAGCCGGGAATTTTGCGGGGTCGGCAACCTTGGGCATGCTAAGAGACCCACGCACTTCGAGCGTGGGAAATAATTCCTGGCCAGGCAATTCTGGAAGGTTTTCCAGCTTGATTCGGTATATGTATCCTGGGCGCAGGCCGATTTGATCTTTCTTTTCCAAGCCAACTTTACGGTAAGGATCGGGAAAAACGGTCACCTTGCAATCACCCGGAAGCTGGAAACGCGTCCATAGTAATGGCGATTGGCCTATGTTCCTGCCTGGCACCATCGTTTGGGCGATGGCGGAAGTGCTTTGAAGCAGACAAATTATAACCACCACGATGCAGGCTTTTTTCATGATCAGAATCCTGAGTGTGCAGTCAGGCTAGTCAAAAGAACTTTTAAAGAAGAAAGCCGGCGATCAGGGCTCATTTTCCCTATTCGCCGGCTTGCCATGGTTTAACCTCGATTACTTGGTAACAAAAGGTGGGATGCTGGAAGGACCAACAACCGGCTTTGCTTCCACTGGCTTGGTGGTTATTCCATTTGCTTTTGGAACCACTTCCAATCCGGTTTCTGGCAAGGTTTCTTTCTTAAGGATGATGGTTTCCTCGTCACCTTTGCCCTTTACGGTTGGGGCTTCCGGAGCGGGCAGGGTTAAAGGAGCAGCCGAGGTAGGGCTCTTTACACCCGGGTTTGCCGGGGGAAGAATCGCGGGGGCGCCTGGAATAAATTGAGGGGCTGCTTCCGCTGGGGCTTGCATGTTGGCCGGGCCGGCGCCGGGTCCCATGATACCGTAGGGCACCATTCTTCCCATGCCAGGATTCATAGGCATCTGGCCGGGTGCAGGCATTCTCATGCCTCCTCCCGGAGGTGCATCCATCGCAGGGGTGTTTGGTGCTTCCAGGTCGATGTTTCCAAGTCTTACAATCAAAAGAATGCTACCACGGCGTTGGGCTTCAGCGATTGGGTCAACGCCTGGTTCCAGTCGGCTCGATACCACTTCATCCAATCCGCCCGCACTTGCAAGGTCTTGGAACTGGGGATCGGGAAGGTAGACAACTTTTACCACAAAGTTACCAGCGGCGACTTGTTGGAAATCTTCTTCCGTGAAGCTTACTGGCACTGAACTGTGGGCGATGAAGGTGTTTGTCTTTCCTGTGCTAGGCACAACTTCCAGGGTTGGATAAAGTTCCAATCCGGGGCGGTTTGGAATTTCACTAAGCTTCAAACGGTAGATCGCAGCTTGAAGGAAGTTATACCTTCCAGGGGATTCCAAGTATTGGGCGTTGAAGCCGGGCTTGCCATCAGGGCCGGGAGCAAACCAGGAAATCTTCATTCCTGCTGGTTCCACAAATCGAACTTCGGTTCGGGCGATTTGGGCTGGGGCTTGCGGGCCACCGGTAAGGGCGCCCATGGCTGGAACCGCACCTGCAGGGCCCATGTTTGGCTGACACATTCCATTAGGTCCACACATTCCACCCATGGCTGCCGGTCCCATCATTGGGCCATGGCCTCCGTGGGTGTGGTTGGCTAACTTGATATTCGAAGGAGCGCCACCAGGCATTCCTGGCATTGCTGGTACACCCGGGGGAGAAATCATGCCGCCAGGGGTAAGGGCGCCGGCTGGCATACCAGCCATTGCCTGTTGGATGGGATTGCTTCCTGCGGGAATCATGCCACCCTTGAAGCTGGTTTGCTGAACGATATCCAGCGGCACACTGTTGGCTATCATTGCCTTTGCAGCGGCTTCACCTGAAGGAGCTATGGATTGGTAAGGTCCGGAAACAGGTACCGGGGCTCCCCATGCACCTTGAACACCCGGAATGGTGCGGGGGGCATAAATTCCCTGATGAATTCCATCGTTAGAAGAGAAGTTCTGACTTCCATGATACTGAGACATGAATTGGCCGCCACCTTTGTCGGATACGCAACCGCTCAAGGTAGCCAACGCTAAAATGCTTCCGTAGATGCGCTTCATACCAACCCCCATTCGCAGCTTGAATTCGTTCATTCCCTATTTGCCTTTGGCAATAACTAATGTTTTCTTGATCCCCGTTTAAGTCTCCTAATCGGAAACTCTCAACAGGTATATCGGCGATTAAGGGTTGATACTTTCATCAAATTCCTCAAAAGTTTCCTCTTTTTCCTTTTCAATAAGATCGTTATTAGCCTTACTGTTGGTAAAATCGTAACTTGGGCAATTTTGGTTGGGAATTTTAGCCTTCAGCTAGTTCTTGTTGAAAGCACTGCATGACAGAGATTCTTTCTGGAACCATTGAAAGAGTGACTTTTCACAATCCAGAAAATGGTTTTTGTGTTCTGAAAGTTCATGTAAGGGGCCGATTGGGGTTGGTTTCTGTAATTGGCAATTCTCCCATGGTTACTTCCGGAGAACATTTGGAAGCTGAGGGGAATTGGGAACAAGACCGTGACCATGGACCACAATTCAAGGCCTTGGCCATGCGTTGTACGGCTCCGCATAGCATTCAGGGAATTGAAAAATATCTGGGGTCAGGTTTGATTAAGGGAATAGGACCGACTTACGCAAAAAAAATCGTAGAGGCTTTTGGGGTCAAAACTCTTCAAATTCTTGATGAGTCTCCCAGTTATCTCAAGGAAGTTAGAGGCCTGGGCCCCAAGAGAATCGAAAAGATTCGTCAGAGTTGGAAGGAACAAAAAACCGTTCGCGACATTATGATTTTTCTGCAGTCCAATGGTATTGGCACTTCCCGGGCACTGCGCATCTACAAAACCTATGGTAGCGAATCTGTTTCCCTGATTCGCGAGAACCCATACCGGCTGGCACGGGATATTTGGGGAGTGGGTTTTCAAACCGCGGATGATTTGGCGCTTAAAATAGGTATCGATCGATTATCTCTGGACCGGGCTGGGGCGGCGCTATTGTACACCCTGGAGAAGTGTGCCGAGGAAGGGCATGTGGGAGTGCCGAGGGAACTTCTGCTGAAAAATGCCGAGGAATTGACCTGTATTCCGCCTAATATCCTGGAGCAGTCGTTGGAACGAGAACTGGGGAATGGTGCTCTTGTTGGCGAGGATATTGATGGTGTGCCCTGGATTTATGCGGTAAGGCTTCATCAATCTGAGGTGCTTCTTGCGAAGCATATGTTAAGGCTCATCAAGGGAAATCATCCGCTGGTAGGCATGGATGTTCGGCAAAAGGTACGGCAAATTGTGGCGGATAGTGGTTTGGAACTGGACGACAAGCAATCGGATGCAGTCGAAATGGCCGCGGCATCCAAGGTCCTAATTCTCACCGGAGGTCCAGGGGTGGGAAAAACCACCATCATCCGCCTGATTTTGCAATTATTTCAGCAGGCGAAAAAGACTTGTGTTCTTTGTGCGCCCACAGGTCGGGCCGCTAGACGGCTTTCTGAGAGTACATCCCAAGAGGCAAAGACTATCCACCGAACGCTGGAATTCGATCCATCGATTGGTGGGTTCCGTAAAGATTCCTCCCAGCCTTTGGAGGGAGATTTGTTTGTTGTGGATGAAACCTCAATGGTGGACACCGTTTTGATGGCCCATCTGGTACGCGCAATTCCAAACCATGCCTGCCTGCTTCTGGTGGGGGATGTGGACCAGCTACCTTCCGTTGGGCCGGGAAGAGTCCTTGCGGATCTGATCGATTCTCGCAAAATTCCAACGGCAAGGCTTACCCGGATTTTTCGCCAGGCAGGAGTAAGTCTTATCGTCAGGGCCGCACACTCGGTGCTGCATGGAGAATTACCGGTTCCATCATCGAATCCAAAAGGAGACTATTTCTTTGTGGAGGCTGAACAACCACAATCCGTGGCGGAAAAGATTCTCACCATGATTCATGATCGCATCCCCAAAACTTTTCAGTTCGACCCTTTGCGGGATATTCAGGTGTTAACCCCCATGAATCGTACCGAGCTTGGCGCGCAGGAATTCAACAAGAGAATTCAGGAGTTATTAAACCCGCCGGGCAAGGTTCCGCAAATCGAGCGCTTTGGAGTTTGCTTCCGTTTGGGAGACAAAGTCATTCAGTTGCGCAACAATTACCAGAAGGAAGTTTTTAATGGTGATGTTGGTTTTGTGGAAGTTATAGATGAGGAAGAGCGCGAGTTGATGGTCTCTTTTGATGGCAGGCGGGTCGCCTATGAATATGGAGAACTCGATGAGATTGGTCTTGCTTACGCTCTTACCATTCACAAATCTCAGGGGTCGGAATATCCGGTGGTGGTTCTGCCTTTGCATACCCAGCATTTTTTGATGCTTCAAAGAAATTTACTTTATACAGCTATCACCCGGGGAAAAAAGCTTGTTGTGGTTGTGGGAACCCGAAAGGCTTTGGAAATAGCCATTTCCCGGCAAGATAACCGACATCGGTACACCTCATTGATTTTAAGGTTGTACCAGAAGGCTGCCCACTAAGTCGCAATAAGTTGTTAAGATCAAATCTTCTTGAATGATTGAAATGCCCAATGGCTGTGTTACATTATTTCAAACTCGATAAATCAAATGATCAAGAGGATGAGGTTTATTATGGCCGTGAGATTTTTTCTTAAAAACTTGCATATATTGGCGGTATTAGCTGGGCTTTTATTTGTTCCTAACCTTGCAAAGGCGCAAATTACCGCTGACAAAGTAAGCAATACTTTCACAGTTTCGGACGGATTAGAGTTCAAGCTTTGGGCCAGTGAGCCCTTATTTGCAAATCCTACCACCATGGATATTGATGAAAAGGGCAGGGTATGGGTTTGCGAGGCTGTGAATTATCGCAGAAAGTTGCGCAATCAGCCGCCACTTCGTGCGGAAGGCGACAGATTCGTGATTCTAGAAGACACTAATGGGGATGGTGTTGCGGATAAGGCCATAACTTTCTTTCAGTCGCCAGCAGTCATGGCTCCATTGGGTATTGCAATAGCGAAGGATGCAAAAGGCCCCGGAAGGAAAATTTACTACTGCCAGTCCCCGGATATCATGGTTTTGGAAGACAAAGATGGTGATGACAAGGCGGATGGTCCCCCCAAAGTATTACTAACTGGTTTTCAGGGTATTGATCATGACCATGGGGTGCATGGCATAAGTATTGGGCCTGATGGCAAGCTGTATTTTTCTGTTGGTGATGCAGGCGTTAAAGATTTGAAGTCTGCGAATGGTAAAGGGAAAAGTTGGACATCCAATAGTACCGATTTGCGGGCGGGTACTGTTTGGAAATGTGATCTTGATGGAAACAATCTGGAGTTGATTGCCCATAACTTCAGGAACAATTACATGCCTGCCATTGATAGTTTTGGCACGGTGTTCATCAGCGATAACGATGATGATGGCAATCAGATGACTCGCATATGCTATGTCATGCCAGGTGGTAACTTCGGATATCACCCTCGTGGTCCCGGGCAGACTCACTGGCACGAAGAACAACCTGGAGTGGTTCCAAAAATTCTTAGAACCTACTTTGGAAGCCCAACAGGAATGTGCATGTATGAGGCCAATTTGCTGCCCGCAAAGTACCGTGGTCAATCATTTCATACCGATGCCGGCCCCAGGCATGTCCGATGTTACCATACCAAGGTAAATGGTGCCGGTTTTGAGGTGGAACCGGAAAATGTTGTCACCAGCACTGACAATTGGTTTCGGCCCAGCGATGTCAAAGTTGCGCCAGATGGTTCTGTCTTTGTATCGGACTGGTACGATCCCGGGGTGGGGGGGCATGGAATGGGTGATACAACACGGGGCCGGGTTTTCCGGCTTGCTCCCAAAGGTTCCAATACCATTTCGGTTTCCCTGAATTTGGATAAGCCCGAAGGTGTATTAGCAGCTCTTTCATCAGGCAATAACGCCATCCGATACATGGGAATCCAAAAAATCTCCGCAATGAAAGTGGAAGACGTTAAGGCTTTGGTGGAAGTCGCGTTGGCCCTTAAAGATATTGCAGATATGCCATGGATTCTTGCCAGGCTGAACTGGTTTTTGACTGATTCGGTGGCATTGCCAGAAAAGCTTAAAAATCGCGAGGAATTTCAATGGCAGGCTGTCCGTAAGATAGCAGCGAGGCATCCCGGGTTTGAAGGTGTTTCCCCCGCCGAGGAAAAACTTCTGGGCGAATTGGTGCAATCTGGCACGGCTGGAACGCGCAGGGAAATTCTTCTGGAGCTTCGTAAGAATGTGTCAGATTCCGCGAAGAGAAATTTCTATGCCCTGGCTAAAAAGTACGACGGCAAAGATTTGTTTTATTTGAAAGCCATTGAAGTCGCTTGTGCAGATGACGGCCAGCATCGGTCTGCTTTTCTAGCCGACTTTAGCCGGGAATTTCCCAAATGGAATAACCAGGTAGCTGACTTGGTCTTTGAGTTAAGACCAGATGATATGGTTTCAAAAATACCATCGATGCTTGCAGATAAGACATTGTCAAGCGAACAGAAAGCACGGCTGGTTTCTATTCTTGCCTCTTCTGATAATCCGGCGCAGGGTAACGATTTGATCAAGATGCTTCAGTCCAGTGATGATAGCTTTGTACAAGAGGGAATCCTTGAAGCATTGAAATTGTTTCTGCCCGGTAAGTGGTCATCCCTGAATAAATCACCCGAGCTAAAGTCAGCCATCAAGTCTCTTCTTAATGGTAATGATCGGGAACAATTAATGGGACTGGGCTTGGTGGAAGCTTCCAAACAAAAAGAATACTTGGTAAGTGTGGTGGCCTTGGCTCAAAAAGCATCGAAGGAAAAAATTAGACAGCAAGCGATCAAAACGTTGGGGGCTGTTCCGGAAAAGGAATGTGTGCAGTATCTTGTGGAATTATGGAATTCCAAAGAATCTCAGCGCGAGGAAATAGCAAAAGCGCTTGCAAATCTTTCTGCGGGTAAGGGAAGGCAGTCCGGAGTGCCTGGAGCCCTTGAGGCATTGCAAAACTTCTTTCAAGGCGCCAAAGCTGACAAACAAACCCAATCTTTCCTTATACAGACCATGGCGGGTACCCGTGGTGGAACTGAATTTCTTCTGAAACAAGCTGAAGTCAGCCAAAATGCTGAATGGAAAGAAGAAATCGGACGAGTCGTGCGAAATAGCCCTTTTCAGGATCTGCGAAACAGGGCAATGGTTGCCTTACCAGCCCCCGCAAAACTTGATCTCAAGAAGTTGCCTTCTTCTCAGGTTTTAGCCCAACGCAACGGTAATGTGGAGCAAGGCCGGGCTTTATTTTTTGCCAGTGTGAATTCCCAGTTGCAATGTCTGAAGTGCCACAAGGTACTGGATAAAGGTGGTGCCATTGGTCCGGACTTGACCCAAATTGGCAAGAAAGCCAGTAAAGAAAACCTTTATGATTCCCTTTTACATCCAAGTAAAGCCATAGCTGACCAATTTCTAACCTGGGTTGTTGAAACCAGTAAGGGGCAGGTGTTGACTGGTCTCGTGGTTGAGGAAAATAAGGATTCCCTGACCCTTCGGGATGGCAACGGAAAAGATTATAAGATTGATAAGAAGGATATAGATTCCAAGTCTCGTGGCCAAAATTCCCTGATGCCGGCAGACCTTGTGTTGAACCTCACCGAAACCGAGCTGGCCGATCTGGTTGAATACCTGTTTACTCTGAAGTAACAAATAAGGTTATAAGGCCCCTTTTGGACTGCCATCATCTGGTTCTTCAGTTTTTGAATTAAGTGGGATTTCTGGATCCTTAAGTCCCAGGATGCCTCTCGAAGAAAGCACTGCATTTTGCAGAAAAGCTCTGCATGCGCGTTGGTTTTCCAGAACCTCCTGAGGAACTTTCAGTGCTGGGCCAATACCCAGTGCGATAGGTCTTCTAAAGTCCAGTTTCTTGTTCTTGAATGGCGGGCCGTTGTAATAGGACATCATGCTGCCCCAGCTTCCCTCGATCCAGATTGGGAATACAGGAACTTCAGGGAATTCCTTCATCAACAACCAAACTCCCTGGCCAAAAGGGAACAGCAACTGTTCTTCCTTGCGTCTTAACCTTCCTTCAGGAAACAGTAAAAGGCAGCCACCTTTTTGTAAAACCGCAGAAGCTTCCTTTAGTTCAGGGGCTTCCCTTCGGAATGCGGAGGCCTCAACCCGGATGGCGCATACTACTTTTGCCATCAGCCAGCGCACTATTGGTAAGTCGTAAAACATGCTCGTCATCATCGGAAAAATACGCCTGGGAGCCACTTTGCCAATCCAAAAGGGGTCCATGTAGGCGCAATGATTGGAAATTAGAATTGCAGGACCCCTTGCGGGAATTTCTTCCAAGCCCGGGCCATGCGCGACAGGTTTGTAAAGGATTGATGCGGCCAAAGCCACCCATTCTTCAAGAAAAGTTCTCAGTAAAAACCAGATCATAATGGGGCAAATACCAAGAAGCACTAATCCAAGTCCTGTAGGGGTGATCTTGCCGTGTGCAATCAGCAAAATGGTCAATAATGCTATCAGCTTTGGGCCGCTAGATGTCAGAAGTAGACTGATTTTGCCGGGTGTTGGTTGCTCCGGCCTGCAAGCTCTTTGAACAATAAGCAGCAGGGGTACTAAAAATCCGATGATTGTGTAAATCGTGGTTGTTGAAGGCCAGGAGTCGTGAACAATCAAAAGTGCTCCGATTGCCAAAATAAAAATAGGCGTAATTCCAATGCAGCGGGTAGGATGGGTCGCTATCAGGCTTATTATGAAACCGATTGCCATCGTCAGGCCAATTTGCGCAAAAGAAAATTCCGGTTTAAGAGAATGAAAAGCCGGTAGCCCAATTGCGGTAGAAATAACGCAACCCAGAGCAAGCCCTTGGAAAATCGCATTCAAGCTGCGGGGGATTATGTCGTCTTCAAAGGCTGGTCGGTTTATGAAATCGGAAGGTTTTGAAGGTGGTGGTCCTTTCCAAATGGCAAGCCAGGTGGTCGTTGCGATCATGCTGAAAAACTGCAAATCAATCGGCAAAGCCAAACATTGCCAGGTAGGCAGATCAGCAGGATGATTTTGATGGTTTACCGCCAAGGCAATTGCGACAAAAAGCAGCACCTTGCTAAGGGCGAAGATTAGATAACGTCCATGAAAGCCAAGAAAAGGTGTCATGGCGTTTATGGCTGGTTGAAAGGCAACTCTGCCAAGGCCCAAGCCAAACCCAACAAATATGGGGTCAATAAAACTTCCCATAATTCCTGTAAAGGCAACCATTCCCATCAGCATTAAATTTGCAAGTGGCGCCAAGTAGAAATCCAGCTTTCGAGGCTGTGGGTTGCCGACAAGTCCGGCTAGAACCATGCCAAGCATAAGGTGAACCACCACCATATAGGTTGGTGTTTCGGGCAGGTAGGTGTGGCATTGAAAAACAAAAAGAAATAGAACCAGGCAGTCTGCCAGATCTCGCAGCAGGGAAAGAAAAACAATGGATGGGATTACAAGTTTCTTTCCATTCATGAAACAGAAAGGGGATAGCCCTTTTCCTTCCATGTCCGAATACCACCATCCATCGATATTACTTTGGTGTATCCCATGCGGCCAAGATTCTCGGCTGCCAAAGCGGAACGGAAGCCCCCGCCACAATAAAGGATTATTTCCTTATCTGTTTGAGGTATTTTGACCTCGATATCGCGCTCGATGATGCCCTTGCCGAGGTGTATGGCGCCTGGAATGTGATCACGTGCGAATTCGCTTTCTTCGCGCACATCCACGATAAGAAGAGTTTCGCCTTTGTCCAGGCGCGACTTGACATCCTCAACCGTGCATTCCCTGACTTTTTTTCTCGCATCATTTACAATCGCGAGAAATCTTGGAGTGTGATTAGGTGCCATTGTCGCGCCCTTTCATGTAATGATTAAAGAACCCCTAGCAGCAGTTCCGTGAACAACTGATCCAGTTTCTCGTAGGGAAGCTTTCTGGAGGCAAGCTTGTTGGGATCAAGGTTCATGGATTTTAGCTGGGTCGCGGCATCCTTGCTGAACTTGGAAGTGAAACCTGCCAGATCCTTGGATGCTCCGTGAATTTCTTTCAGAAGATCCTGGATTTCCTTGTTCTCGTTATACTGCTTCACCTTTTCCTTCATAATCTTGTAGGTTCGCATGTTGCGATCCACAAAGTCCCATGGGTCGGATTCGGTCCGGTATGGATGGCAGTCGAAACCCACAGTGCCTGAATATTTGTGATCAATCAGTAGTTTTGTGGTGAAGAAAGCTTCACGAAGATCATCACTACCGAAGGTTAGATCTTGGTCGAAACGCAGTGGTTTCTGACCATTCAAATGCACATCCAGAAGCTTGCCGGCATCCAGTGCCTGGGCGTATTCGTGGTAGGGGTTCAAACCAGCCATCTTGATGTGAGCGGTTTCAGGGTTGATACCCACCATTTCAGGGTGTTCTAGCGTATGGATGAAGGCGAGAACGCTTCCCACTGTGGGAAGGAATAAGTCCCCACGGGGTTCATTTGGTTTGGGCTCAATGCTGAATTTTATTTTGTAACCCTGGCTTCGAACATAATTGCAAAGGAAGTTCAGGGATTCACGGAACCATTTTCCCGCCTCAATCGGATCCTTGCTGGCATCGACCTCAACACCTTCGCGGCCGCCCCAGAAAACAAAAATCTCGGAACCCAGTTCATTGGCAATATCGATGCAGTTCATTACTTTCTGGGTTGCAAACAACCTTACTGCAGGGTCGGTACTGGTGAAGGCGCCATCCTTGAATACAGGATGATAGAAGGTGTTGGTGGTAGCCATGGTGGCTTTGATTCCGGTATCCGCCATGATCTTCTTGATTTCTGACAGGATAGAATCCCGTTGGGCGGCACTGGAACCGAATGGAATGATGTCGTTGTCGTGGAATTCAAACCCGTAGCAATTTCTCTGGGCAAGCCCTTTGATGCAATCAAAAGCCGAAATTTCAGGCCTGGTCTGGTCGCCAAACGGGTCACGTCCCCTGTTTTGCAAACACCAAACGCCAAAGGCAAACTTATCTTCACGAACCGGGGCGTAAAAATGGGAAGGCATGCATCATTCCTTAATCAAGGGTTTGTTTAATCAGTTACAAATGGTTTGTTACTTACCAGCAAGAGCATCGAAGATCGATTTCATGAATGCGGGTAAATCATCAGGTTTTCGGCTGGTGATTAGGTTGCCATCTCGAATTACTTCCGCATCGGAGTAATTGGCACCCGCGTTGATAACATCATCCTTAATGGCAAAGAAGCAGGTGGCTTTCTTTCCCTTGAGTGCCGTGGTGGAACATAGAACCCATGGACCGTGACAGATGGCTGCAATTACTTTATTTTGCTGTGCCATGCTGCTTACTAGCTTGATCATGGCTTCACTTCTTCGAATAAAATCCGGGGCAAATCCACCAGGAATCACTAGTAAGTCATACGCGTTGCCATCCACATCCTTGGCGGCAAGGTCTGTCTTGGCGGGATAACCCAATTTACTTGGATAAGTATGGTTTGCCTCCGGCCCTACCAAGTGTACCTGACAACCAGCTTCCTTGAGGCGGTAGTATGGATACCAGATTTCAAGTTCCTGATATTGTTGTTCCACCAGTACGATGGCTTTTTTGCCTTGAAAATTCATGAATTGAACTCCTTCTTTGATCTGCAGAGAATAACCGAAGTCTTGCAGTCACTCCATCCAGATTTGACGATTCTTTTTTATGATCGCGTTTTGTACCAATCAAGGGTTTTCTTCATCCCCTGGGCAAATGTGAAGGATGGATTGTATCCGAGAACCTTCTTTGCCTTCTCAATACTGAAGTCCAAGTTCAGTCCCAGAAACTTGATGTTGGCTCTGGTAACCTTGGGTGCCGAGGTGGCCCCTTTTTTTAGTGCACTTTTTTCCATGGAAGATGCTATCCATTTTGCAAGGAATAATGGCACAGGAAAACTGGATGGTCTGGGTAACCCCATGCCATCGGCTATGGTGGTAATGAATTCTTTTTTGGTTACAGTGGTTCCATCCGTAAGGTTGAATATTTCGCCTACAGCTTTGGGGTTATCCACTGCAAGAAATGCTGCCTGCACCAGGTTTTCCACAAAGATGTTGTTCATCTTGGAAGATTTGCTTCCTATATATTTCACTTCTTTTTTCTTCAGACGATCCATGATTCTCGGCAAAACAGTTCTGTCACGCGGGCCATAAATAAAACCTGGCCTGAGAACCACCACCGGATATTTTTTTTCAGCATGGTATTGCAGGGCAAGTTTTTCTGATTCCACCTTGGTCTGGGTGTAACCATCCATATGCAATTCTGGCGGAGGCGTGCTTTCATCGGTTTGGTCATGATGCCTTGCTTCATATACCCCAAGGCTGCTGAAATGTACGAAACGTTGAAGTTTGGTGGGGTCCAGGGAATTTAAAAGTTTTCGAAGCCCCTCGACATTAACCTTTCGGTATTCCTCTATGGGGCCCCAATCGCCCACTTTTGCAGCACAATGAAACACCAAATCCACGCCTTGAGTAGCTTCTGGTGGAAGGGATTTGTCAGACAAATCACCGCGAACTACCTCAACCCCCAAATTTTCCAGAAAGCTGGCATCGGAACCAGGGCGTATTAGGGCCTTTACTTGGTAGCCCCTGCTTCTGCACTCTTGTGCCAAATGGCTGCCAACAAGTCCACCCGCACCAGTTATCAGGCATATATGTTGGCTCATTTTGATCTTCGCTCCATTCAAACCAAGTTTACCTAGATTCACTTACGATTTAATCTTAACCATGATTTTATGAATTCTGCCCGTGAAACCGAGCAACTTTTGGTTAAAGAACCAACCTTTTTGGCCTTTGCAAGGAATTCTTAAAGTTCCTTGAGCCTGTTGCCGAACTTATTATTTCATTTCACCTTGACACCCATCTGGTGTTTCATTATTTCTCGCCGACCTTGAGAGACACCCTGTACTTAACAAAGGGTTTGTTCATGCAGTTTTTTTTCACAACCTGTCGAGCGCTTGCCGCCTATTTGGCGCTTGGGTTCTTTGTTTTTCAGGTTGTGTCAGTAGCGAATGCCCAACCTCCTGCCTCGAATCCTGCAAAAATCATGATTGCGGATGTTATCGTGCAGGGTAATCGGGTTATTGCGACACAAGGAATCACAAGTCAGTTAACCACCAAGCCTGGCAAAGAATATCAACCTGCCGTCATCCAGGAAGATGTACGAAAGTTGATGGCTTCCAAACAATTCGCACATATTGATCCTCGGGTTGAAAATCTGCCCGATGGCAGAGTGAATATTTTCTTCTTGGTTAAGGAATACCCCAGCGTAGTTCAGAAAGTTACCTACCTGGGAGCCAAGCACCTGAATGAGGAAGAACTTAACCAACTTACCATGGTGGCCAAGGGTAAACCACTTAGCCCCATTACCAACAAGCTTGGCTGCCAGGCTATTGTCCGCCGTTACAACGAACAAGGAAGGCCGTTTGCAAGTTGTGACCTCCTGAAAGGTGGCGAACCGGGCGATACCGAGGTTGTCTTTAATATTACGGAAGGTCCCTTGGTGAAGGTTCGATCCATCCAATTTAAGGGCCAGCAATTTGTTAGCGGTCCTGTCCTTGGAACACATATTCAATCCAGCAAGAAAATCCTTGGTGTGTTTGGGGGCACTTACAATGCCGCATTGGCAGATGCCGATGTGATGAAACTTGAGGAATACTACAAAGGCCACGGTTTTCTGGATGTTCATGTCTCCCGGGAATTAACCTGGACCCAGGATGGCAAGGAAGTTGATCTGGTATTTCACATCAAGGAAGGTGTTCGTTACCAGGTGCAGGGACCTCCCCAGGTGGTTGGTATTAAATCCATGCCTGCGGAGCAGTTGGAGCAGCTTAGCAAGATCAAGGGTGGCGAATACTTCAGCGAAAACAAGATCAATGAAGATAAAAGGGCCATGGAGGATTATGTCGGGTACATGGGTCGCGAAATGCGTTTGAGCCCTGTTCCCGTATTCTCCCCCGATACTCCAGGTCTTTGCAGGTTGCAGTACGAGGTTTTTGAAAGACCACCCGCCCGTGTAGGCCAGGTATTTGTGGTTGGTAACGAGCGAACCAAGCAGAATGTTATTCTTCGCCAGGTGCCTTTGTACCCGGGCCAGGTTCTTACCTATCCGGATCTAAGATTGGCCGAAAAGAATCTGGCACGCCTTAATATTTTTGAAACATCTCCTGATGGCGCTGTTAAGCCATCTGTCACTGTGCTGGATCCTGATGTCGAATCGGAATTTAAGGATTTATTGGTTACTGTTCAGGAAGCAAGCACAGGAAGCCTTCTCTTTGGCGTGGGTGTGAACTCTGATGCCGGTTTGAATGGTTCTATCGTTCTCAACGAGCGAAACTTTGATATTACCCGCATGCCAACCAGTTTGGACGATCTTTTAAGTGGCAATGCTTTCCGCGGTGCAGGACAGGAATTCCGGTTGGAAGCAGTGCCCGGTACCCAGTTGCAAAGATATACCGCTAGCTTCCGAGAGCCATTCCTGTTTGACAGTCTGTTTAGCTTTGGCGCAAGCGGTTATTACTTTACCAGAAGGTATGATGAATACGATGAAACCCGTGCTGGTGGCCGGTTTACCCTTGGACGCAAACTGAACCAGTATTGGAATGCAAACGCCAGCCTGAGAATTGAAGATGTTGGTGTATATCGCGTTCCCGCGGGGGCACCTGTGGATTATACCTCTGTCGAAGGGCAAAACTTCTTGTTGGGCCTTAGGGCCAATGTGACTCGCGACTCCCGCGATTCTTACCTTAGGGCAACCGAAGGTAGTATTATCGACCTTTCCTTCGAGCAATTGATGGGCGAATTTAGCTCTCCGCTGGTTTCGTTGGAGCTGAACAAATACATCACGGTTTACCAGCGTGCGGATGGAAGCGGTCGTCATGTGCTGGCGCTCAAATCCCAGTTCTCTTATGCGGGTGATAATACTCCCGTGTATGAAAGATACTTTGCGGGTGGTTTTCGCTCGATGCGCGGGTTCCAATTCCGTGGCGTTGGCCCGAACGTGAACGGATTCATGGTCGGTGGTGATTTCATGTTTCTTAACGGTTTGGAATACCAGGTGCCATTGCGAGCGAACGACCAGATCTTTGCCGTGGGCTTCCTGGACACAGGTACTGTGGAATCCAGCATCGACAAGATTACCAACTATCGTGTCTCGGCAGGTGTGGGTTTGCGATTTGTGGTGCCTATGCTTGGTCCAGTTCCAATCGCGCTCGACTTTGGCTTCCCAATAGTGAAAGCTCCTACAGATCGCGAACAACTATTCAGTTTCTGGATGGGCTTCTTCAGATAACCTGAAACTTATTCCAAGCCTTTCCGAACGGGGTGCTAAAACACCCCGTTTTTGTTGTTTATCCACAGAATGCGAGTTTTTATGAGCGGGATGCGTGATCACCAAGGTGCTCATATTCAATGTGCATGACCGTGGTACTGATGCACCCTGTTCGTAAATACATGGAATTAGAGTGAGAGAGTTCTATTTATCGAGGCATTGGGGGCAGTCGGTCTCTGGCGAGAGAGGTAATGGTTTAAAGCCCAGATCGTTGGCGATGAAGTCGCTACGGCGGTTATTCACAAAAGGGTAATCCATGCCATTGTGAAGGTAAAAAGCGCCTTCCGGGGTATAAACAACCCGTGGGCGGAAGGTGCCGGTTCTGCTAACTCCAAGGTATTGCCAATGGCGGTAGGCGCTGTCTTTCTGAAAGAAGATCATAGATTCTGGTGCCGGTGCATCCGGGAAAAGAATTGCTGGGGTAGGCGGTTGAATCAGTTTTTCTTCCGTTAAAGGTGCGCCCGCAAAAGCCAGTGTCAAAATGGATGCCAGGGTTTGTAGCATGGTTGAACTCCGGAAAATGTATCAAAGAGCATTGTTCCAAAAGAAGGTGGGACTTTTAAAAGAAAAAACCCCCGCAGGTTATGCGAGGGTTCCTAAAAGCGGCATTCAATCCATACAAGTGTTGTAACCTGCACGGGAAAGGTGGTAATTAGTAGGTTACAGCGCCTTCGGAAGCAGATTTAACGCACTTGGCATACTTGGCAAGAACGCCAGCTTTCTCCCGTGGTTCGGGTGCTTTCCAGCCGGCCCTTCGTTTTTGTAATTCAGCTTCATCAATATGCAGTTGAAGCTGCTTAGTATCGGCATCAATGGTGATTTTGTCGCCGTTATGCACCAGTGCAATGTTGCCACCGACCCAAGCTTCTGGGGAAACATGGCCTACAACCAGACCATGAGTGCCACCTGAAAAACGGCCATCAGTAATCAAGCCGATGGTTTCGCCCAAGCCCTGGCCCACCAAGGCAGCGGTTACAGAAAGCATTTCACGCATGCCTGGTCCCCCCACTGGGCCTTCACCACGAATTACCACCACATCGCCATCCTTGATTTGTCGTTCTTGAATGGCGTGGAAGCAAGCCTCTTCGCCATCGAACACCTTGGCGGGGCCGGTGATCTTGCGGTTTTTCAGGCCAGCTACCTTCGCTACAGCCCCTTCCGGAGCCAGATTACCATGCAGAACCACCAAATGCCCTGAGGCATGAAGTGGTTTATCCATGGGTAGAATCACAGTTTGCTTGGGGTTTTTGTAGATGCTGTCGATTTCTTTAAGGTTTTCAGCAAGGGTTTTTCCGGTAACGGTGATACAGTCACCATGCAAAAGACCAGCTTCGAGTAGTGCTTTTAGAACCGGTGGGGAACCACCTGCGCGATGCAAGTCGTTCATAACATATTTACCGCCCGGTTTCAGGTCTGCCAAATGGGGAATCTTGGAGCCGATGCGATCAAAGTCCGCCAGGGTCCACGGCACTTGGGCCTCTCTTGCAATGGCCATCAGGTGAAGTATGGCATTAGTGGAGCCACCAAGGGCAAGAACAAAAGTATAAGCGTTTTCCAGAGATTTGCGATTGATGATATCCCTAGGGCGGATGTTATTCTTGATAAGTTCTACCAAGTATTTGCCAGCAAGGAAGGTCTCGCGTTCCTTCGCACTGCTTACCGCGGGATTGGAGGCATCAAAGGGCAGCGACATCCCCATGGCTTCAATGGCGGAGCTCATGGTGTTGGCTGTATACATGCCACCACAGGAGCCAGCGCCCGGGCATGCTTCGCATTCAATCTTGTGAACACCCTTTTTATCCAGCTTGCCGGCCTGATTTTTTCCCACCGCTTCAAAGATGGAAACGATGTCGATATCTTCGCCTGCGGGCCCGATGCCGGGAAGAATACTGCCGCCATAAACAAAAATGGAAGGGATGTTCAATCTGGCCATTGCCATCAAGCAGCCGGGCATATTTTTGTCACAGCCCCCGATGGCAAGCAAACCATCGTGGTTCATGCCACCACACACCACTTCGATGCTGTCAGCAATCACTTCGCGGGAAACAAGGCTGTAGCGCATGCCCTGGTGACCCATCATGATCCCGTCGGATGCGGTGGGTGCGCCGAAAATTTGTGGTACACCACCACCTGCATGAATGCCTTCAGACCCTTTTCGGGCAAGGCGATCGAGGTGGGCGTTGCAAGGCGTAATTTCGCTGAAAAGAGAAGCCACACCGATCATTGGCTTTTCAAAGTCATCATCGTGAAAGCCCACGGCGCGAAGCATGGCTCGGTTTGGGGCGCGCCCCATACCTTCGGTGGTGGTTAGGCTTTTTCTTTTGTTATCTTGCGTCATGGGTCTGGTCTCCGGTTGGAAAAATCGGTGGAAGGTCATCGAGAGGCGATTGAGCCTCTTCGTGTTCATTCAATTCAAATATTTTATGAAACAGATGCCCCGGTGGGGTGAAGAAACAGGCTAGGGCTTTTGGATTGGTTTGCTGGCAACCGCCAGCCAGGGTTCCCATTCTTTTTTGGTGCCTTCATCCATGTTAGAAAGTTGACTGCGTAGTTCTACCAGCCGGTTTTGCACCAATTCTTGCTGACCTAGGACGCTATGGCAACGGATCATGCCGCCCAGAGCGTGCAGAGATTCCTTGCTGCCCTTGGTTTTCTGGAATTGCCTGGTGTAGATAATGAGTGCGCTTTCATAGTTGCCGAGATTAAATTTACATTCTGCCGCCAGCAATGGAATCAGCTTTCTTTCCTCTTCCGATAATTGCGTAAGTCCTATGGGTGAATCGGCGACTTGTTCCAATTCCTGATAGGTTTCTGATGCCTTATTCAACCATTTGCGGTGTTCATTTTGGTAGTGAGTCTTGGTTTCCGAGGTGGTTTTTTCATTGAGTATAAGGTTTTGCTGTTCTTGGTTAGCAAGCTGGCGGTAAGATTCCCCAAGTTGTAGCCTGGCTCTGATTGCCTGCTGGTTTTGGCCATATTTTTCCAGGGCTTCCTCGTAACGCCGTACCACCATGCGGTAGTTCTTGCGCTGAAAGAAAAGTGAACCCAGGGCAAAAAGGGATCGTTCCTGGGATTCTTGATCCGGATCAAAGCGCAACAGTTGTAGATTTTGTTCAAGGATATCGGCCGCTTGATCAAATTCGTTCTTTTCCATCATTAATAGTGCAATCTGGTATCGGGATCGATAGGCATACGGTCCGCGGTGTTTCATGGCTTGAAGGTAAGATTCCTTAGCGGCTTCAGGTTTTCCCAGTTCTCTTTGGGTGTCACCCAAAAGGTACCACGCTTGCCCGACCCGAGAGTCTTGCCCGGAGTGGTTGATGAACTGAACCAGTGCCTCCATCGATTTGGCCGAATCTTTAGAGAGTTGAAATTCCCCCGCGGCAAGCCAGAGTTGTTCTGATTTGTTGGCCGGGGTTTCTGCCTCGGCGGCGGCCTTCATGCGCAGTGAAGCGGCATCTTTGAAGGATTTTTCCGCCCGGGAATTGAGTGCTTTCATCTTGATGGGGTCGCTGATATTTTTCGCATCCGAAGCCCATTTTTTACCCATGGAGTTCAGGATGACGGACCGGTTGGATAGGCTGGAGTAGGAGGTAAGAACCCTCTGGGAAGACTCGTTGATTTTCAGGGCAATATCAAAGTCTTCTTCGTTTAGGGCGAATTTTTCCGCTTTCACGAAGAGTTCCTGAAGGTTCTCCAGAGTGAAGTAGGAATTTTTCCAATCCTTGGGGGAAGCCAGATTTCTGGATATGACCCCTAGTTGATTTGCGAGATTAGTCAGAGATTTTTGGTCGAGATACAAGAATGCCAGTTGCATGGAAGCGGCATTCTTTTCATCCGACTGACTTTTAATTTCACATTCTTTCCAATACTGTTCCGCTTCGCGCGGTAGGTCGATTTTTGCAAGGCACAAAGCCAGGTGATAAAGCGGTTTGCCCATATCTGCAAGGATGTCAGCAGGTGTTTCCAGTATTTGCTTCCAGACCTGTACTGCCTCAAGCCAGTGCTTTTCCTTTTCGTAGCTTTCCGCAAGCAACACTTTGGCCCTTAATTCCAGTTCCGGTCTCGTATCGGAGTGGATGTTTTCCAATACTTTTCTAGCCTCTTCATGCCGCTGGAGTCGCATGAGAATTTCACCACCCAGCAATTGGGCTGGAACACGTTTTTCCTCTGGTAGAAGCGGAATATTTCGGTATTCTTCGTTGGCCTTTAGTGCCCGCGGAAGGTCAGGTTCGGGTAATTTAAGCGCTCCACGGGCAATCCATTCCAACGCTTCGGTGGAATCTTCAAGCGTCGCCAGGGCTTTTTCAAGAGCATCGATCGCAATGGAAATGTTTTTGTTTCCCAATATGTCAAGTTTGGCCCGAACAATGGTGTATTCTTTTAATTCTTTTTCGTTCAAGTAGCTTGGGTCGAACGATTCCAAAAATTTTGTGGGTTCTAAAAGGGAATCCGGCTTTTCGAGGATGTCGGGTTTTTCAAGGAGTAGGCGAGCCAGGTGGAACTTGGTTCGGGAGCTAATTTCCGGTAATTGGTTGGAAGCCCCCAGAACTTCCCTTAGCTGGCTTTCAGCAGGTTTAAGGTCGTTTTTGCTGGTAAGCTCAATTGCAGAGGAAAGCTTTTTGGAAAGTGCCTCGCTAAGTGTGGCTGGCTTTGAAAACCGAAACCAGATGGCCACAAGAAATATGAGGCAACCAATCACAAATACCGGAACCTGCCAGGACATTTTCCTGGGTTTTTGGTTCTCTGGAAATTTAATTACCTCGGCGAAGTCCTGCATTGCTTTGGCTTGGATTGTGCCATTATTTTTAGATATACTGCCACCTATGTGGGCTTTTGGAATAATCTCAAAAGATAGTCAAGCCCACCTTGTTTGAACTCAACAGGCTACAGAAATTATTCTTGTTAAATTGGCAAGCCAAGGGGATTGGGGTAGCTGTGGTTAATTCAAAATCGATTTGGTCTCTTGATACCCCAACGCTGTTGCTGGATTTGGACATCCTTGATAAGAATCTTGCCCAGATGAATTCCACCCGAGGAAACAAGAGAGTTAGGGTTCATTTTAAATCGTTAAAATGTGCAGGTTTGGCAAAATACCTTGTTCAGAGAGGATTCCCTCATTTTCTGTGTGCCAAATTAAACGAGGCGGAAGTTTTGGCTGATCACGGGATCAATGACATTTTGATTGCAAACCAGATAGTTGGCGATTCCAAGATAGAGCGATTGGCGAGTCTAGCTCAAAGATCGAATGTGGTTGTTTGTGTGGATTGTCCCAAACAAGTTGAAGATTTTGCCCGCTTAGGCAAGAAAAATGGTGTGGTCTTTCAACTGATGGTGGAAATTGACATCGGTATGACTCGCTGTGGTGTATTACCCGGTACCCCTGCGCTGGATTTGGCCCGATTGATCAATTCCTATGCTAATACCAAATTTGCTGGCATTCAGGCGTATGATGGCCACTTGCAGCTCGCCCCCGTGGATGAATCCAAGGAGGGTAAAATCCTGGATGGCATAAGGCAAGTTGCAGAGACTGTTAAAATTCTCAGGGAATCTGGAATCGAACCCGAAAATATTTCCGGTTCTGGTACAGGTACATATACCTATGCGGTGGCTGATCCTGTTTACAATGAAATACAGCCCGGTTCATTCTTATTGATGGATTCCGCATATGTGAAAGTGCGACCTGAATTTCAGCCTTCTTTAACTTTGTTGACTACGGTTATCAGCACCACCAAGGGAAGATATATTTTGGATGCTGGTAGCAAGGCGATCTCCAAGGATTTTAATCTTCCTGTGGTCAAAGATCATCCTGAGGAAAATCTGGTGAAGCTTTCCGAGGAACACGCCCGGGTGGAAATTCAGAGTGAAGGGCCCACTGTGGGAGAAAAAAGGTTGTTAATCACCGGGCACTGCTGCGCCACTATGAATTTGCACAGATCTGTTGTTGCACATCGTGGTGGAATCGTTGAAGGCGTATGGCCGATTGAGGCCAGTGGTAGGTACGATTAAGTAAAGGATTTATCCGGAGAATAATCGTGAATGAAATGGCAAACGAACCAATAACTAGTGAACAAATGGCAAAGGCCGATATCGCCACATTGAACAGTTTGGGTGTAGTGCTAATGGTGTTGTTCTGCGTGGGAGTTGCTCTTTATACCGTGATAGCAATTACCTGTTTAAAGTCTTAATCTTTCCGCAGACAAATCTTTCCGAAATGATTTCCCTTCTTCATGTACTCCAAAGCCTGTGGGACTTCTTTCCAATGAAAAGTCTTGTGGATCACCGGTTTAAGTTTGGCATTTTCCATGGCTTTAAGCATGCGCTGGAACATAGCCTTTGAACCCACAAAAATTCCGCTCATTCGCAGGGATTTCATGATCATTGGCAATGGGTTAAATGTTTCCTGATTTCCACCCAAAACTCCTATAAGGCTGATTTCGCCGCCCATCCGAGTTGCTTTCATGGTTTCTGGAAGCGCTGAGGCGCCAATCAATTCCAATGAAAGATCTACCCCGGCTCCGGATGCTTTTCGTACCAAATCCCCCCACCCGGGATTTTCATTTGTACAAATGCCATGATCCAATCCTAATTGATTTAGTCGAATGATGTTTTCGGCGCTTCTGGAAACTGCGAATGATTTCATTTGATGAAGGTTGGCAAACTGCAAAGCAAACAAGGAAACACCTCCACAACCCATCGTTAGCACACTATTGCCTGGCAAAAGTCGGCCTGTTTCAAAAAGGGCGTTCCATGCCGTAAGGGCGGCGCAAGGCAGGGTTGCCGCTTCTTCGTCAGATAAATAATCAGGGATTTCAATCAGGGAATCTGCATTGGCGCATATATACTCTGCTAGCATTCCCTGACAGGAACCGCCAAGCGAGTTTCTGGCTTTTAAAGCATCGCATGGGCCATCCGCCCAATCCGGGAAAAAGTTTACGGCAACTCTTTTGCCAACCAGCTTGGAGGAAACACCCGGGCCTGCATCTATAATTTCCCCTACCCCATCCGAGAGGATCGTTAATGGGTTGGGTAGGTTTTTTCCATAAGCCCCTTCCACCACGAGCAGGTCGCGATAATTCAGGGACCAGGCTTTCATCCTTAAAAGAACCTGGTTTGTGGATGGGACAGGTATTTCGATTTCACGAATTTCCAAATTAGCAGTGCCAGGTATTCCATTCCATTGAACGGTTTGCATTTGGGTTCTCCAATTTTAATTGGGCTTATAATGAAGCCAGTGATAGCCCCATGGAGGCAGATCCACAAAAAGGCCATTGGTTTTTAGATCGCTTCCGTTTCTTTTGTAGATGGTTCCGGAAAGCAGGTCTGTGAGGGTTATTTCCCCGTCAGGAAGAGGGTGATCTGAAACTGGAAACAGGCATTGCGACTGGTGTTCAGAATAGTTGATTGCGAATAGGTGATACCCGGTATTTGGATGTTTTCGGCTAAAAGCAATGAAATCTTGGTGAGTGAAATTTCCAGGCCAAGCCTCAATAGGCTGTACCCAAGTCCAGGAGCTTTCACGAAGGTGATTCGCCTTTATTAGTTCAAGCATTTTTTCGCTAAAGGCTAATATTTCAAGAGACACTGGTTCCAAAATTCTTCGGCGCAGATGCACATTGGACCTGATTTGGTTTCCTTCCAATTGGCCTTCGTGAAGTAAGAGCATACCCGGGGTAAGAAATGTTATCAGGCAGGCACATTGCTGCTTGGGCCATTCAAGTTTGGATGCAATCCTGGGTTCATCGTGGTTTTCAAGAAATCTCGCACATTTGTTGCCAAAAGATGGATCTGAGTGAAGATGCTCATGAATGTCTTTCGCACCGCAGGTTAATATGCGGTCATACAGTTTCTTGTCATAAGTGAAGTCAAATCCATCTTGCTGTAACCGCCATTCCAAGTCCCAATAAGCTTCCGCAATAAACAAAAATCCCGGGTGAGATTTCTTGATAGTTGCGGTCGCGCCAGGCCAGAAACTGGTTTTAACAGGTCTGGGATTGTTGATAAGGTGGTTTTCTTGCCAAGTTGAGGAAAATACTTCAGGTATAACCAGCATCGACATATCACAGCGAAGCGCATCGCATTGGTCGGATATATCCAAAAGTGTTTCCAGCATTTTCGATTGAACTTCCCGGTTGAAGTAGTTTAGCTGCAGGGTATCAGCCCAACCCGGGAAGTAAGGGTCCCTGCCATGCGCGAGTATATGGGGGCCGTCATGGCATAAGACCGATGTGTAGTTTGCTGGGAATTTTGAGAGATGTTCTGAAGTGCCATGGATGTAATATTCCGGATGATCATGTACCCAAGGATGGTCCAAAGCGGTGTGGTTGGGCACAAAATCCAGACATAACTTAAGGCCAAATTTTTTCATGCTTTGCCGGAGGCCTGCCAGGGCGGAGTTTCCACCTAGGCATTCATCCACTTGGTAGCCGGCAATAGCATAAGGGGAACCGGTAATATCTTCGGCTTGGAGGTCGGGAAGTGCCTTGTGGAATTCCTGTTGCCATTCTGGATGTGACTGGGAAATGGCCTTCCCGGCTTGCCCTAGTTGCCATACACCCATGAACCAAATGTATTCAATGCCCAGGCTTGCGAGATGTCCCAGCCATTCATCTTGTATATCATCCAGCGTTGCCTTTCTGCCGAGTAAAGAGTCCATAGAACTCAGGTAAGGGCGGGTGTCTACCTCGAAAATAATCGGCTGATTGGACAAGGCTTGCGTCCTTTAAGAATATCTGGATTGCTGCAATAAGTTTTTCTTGTAGGCCAGCACAAGTTTTCGCAAAGTGCTTAGCTGGATGCGTAGTTCATCTCCTTTTTCTGTGTCAGACACTTTTCGAGATGGATTCCATCTTCGGACTTCAGATATCGCTGGAATAATATCCACTCCTTCTTTCACAGCCGCATCCACCGATTCAAAGTGATAATGCTTGGCCAGAAAAGTGCCCTCAGGTTCCAATATAAGCGTAAATCCATGGTCACCATATACCCTGGAAAAAGCTCCATCAATCGTGATGGCTTTGCCGCTTTTCTTAATGGGGGATTCGCCTTCCGAAATTTTAACTGGAATGTGGCCGTTAACGATCAGACCCTTTTCTTCATCTACCCCAAATTCGGCTAGTACTTTGTTGCAAAAACCGACTTCGTGAATCTGCTGGAAGAAAGGATTCTTCGTTTCCTTGTGGGTTTCGTGTTCCTCCACCAGGTCAATTTCCATAGTGGCAATCCTGTCCTTTCCAAACAGCGGCGACAACGGACCGCACCACAGATACCACATCATATCGCGATCATATTCCGAGGGTTGATCAATGGCGCGGGCAATGACATCGTTAAGGGCGTCAAAAAGCGCCTTACCCTTGTATGCCACACCATCGATGGGCAATTCAAGGAAATCGCCATTTGCATCAGTGGGAATACAGCCATGGATAATTAGGTGATTGTCCCTGATTAAATAGAGCGAACCAGAATCTCGCAGGTAACGCATATGCTGAAACATCTTGTCGCTGGAAAGAAAGGATTGTTTAAGCCGGTCAATACAGGATCGTTCCTCAGGGGAAAGAGCGTAGGGGTCTTCCTTGGAGATGGTGGGAAAATTGCGGTCCTTTAACTTGCAGATTTTGCCATCGACTAGAATCGTGCCCCGTTCAAGGTCCATGGTGTGCAAGATTCTACGATGATCCAGGTTCCATTCCGGATGCCTGGCAATCATCTGGCCTTCTAACTTGAACTGCATGACAGCGGCGGCCTTTTGCATCTTTGCCATCATCAAGGAATCGCGTAAACCTTCCACCTTTGGTTTGAAGCAAGAGGCGGGATCATCCTTGTAGACACTTCTGGCAAGATATTCCAGCGGCAGAATGGGAATTCCATATCCCTCTTCCAGTTGAAAAATATTCCGGTAACGCAGGGAAACTCGGAACACATGGGCTATAAGAGCCTCACAGCCAAGACAGGCTCCCAGCCAGGCGGTATCATGATTACCCCAGGTAAAGGAAACATTGGGCTGCTTCATCATGTATTCCACAACCTTGTCGCCCCGCTGACCACGGTCCCAACAATCTCCCGCGATTATCAGTTCATCGATAGCCAGGTTTCTAACCGCACGCACGGTCAGGTGCACTAGTTCCGGGCCTTTGCCATTTTCCAAAATGGAATCGATAATGGCGGAATAGTATTCATTGCCACGATCTGCTGAAGGTTCATGCAATAGTTCCATGAAAAGGCTACGGTAGTCCACGGGAAAAACTGTGTTCACCTTTTCGAAACCATACCTTTTGGATAAAGCCCTGAGGATGGTAAAAAGGTGCTTAAGATTTTTGTGGCAAAATTCCCTTTGTGTGGAAGGATTGCTGAGTTTGTCTTTCAAGGCGTCCAGCATTTCCCTGGGGTAGAAGATCAGGGTGAGAAAGTCGCGTAGTTCCATGGGGGCCATAATTTGACCAAAAAGCCCCTCTACCAATGGGCGCAATTTTCCCGATGCGTTATTGATTACATGCCGAAGCTTTGTGTCTTCACCATGAATATCACTTATGATGTGAATGGTGCCTTTTGGCAGGGTGAGCAGAGCTTCAAGCCTTGCGATTTCCGCGAGGGCGGAATCTTGGGTGGGGAATTTTTCCGCCCAAGGTCGTAATGCGGTTATTTCCTGGCGGGTTATAAAGTCGTTTGGTGTCATCCTTGCCTCGGAGATTCAGAAAATTGCTAATAAGGTTATGTCAGTTTACTGCCAAAGCTTGGCTTAAAACCAATGTAATGATATTATCATAAGCCATAGGCGACCCGATTTCTGTATAGGGCACAATTATTTAATTATTGAAAGGGTTTTCATGAAGGTTCTTGTTGTGGATGTAGGTGGAACTAATATCAAAGTAAAAGTTTCCAACAAACCTGAAGTCCGCAAGTTCACTTCGGGCGAATTGTTAAGTGCCCGTGAAATGTGCAGTCTCGTGTTGAAAAATTGCCCTGACTGGGCTTTCGACAGAGTAAGTATTGGTTTTCCTGGGGTTACCCGTGACAACTGTATCGCTGCGGAACCAGTAAACCTTGGAAGGGGTTGGAAAAACTACGATTTTGAAAAATCCTTTGGTAAACCTGTTCGGGTGATTAATGATGCCGCTATGCAGGCCCTTGGTTCTTACGAGGGTGGAAGAATGCTTTTTCTAGGTTTGGGAACAGGACTGGGCACCACGCTGATTTTGGATGGAATTATTGTCGCCCTTGAAATGGGGCATTTGCCATACAAGAAAAACAGGAGTTTTGAACATTTTGTAGGTACCCATGGATTGAAAAGAGTGGGGAAAAACCGCTGGCACGAGTATGTATTTGATGTGGTGAATTACCTTAAGAATGCCATGGTTGCTGACTATGTTGTACTTGGTGGTGGTAATGTTAAGAAACTGGAAAAATTGCCCCCGGGAAGCAGAAGGGGCGATAATTCGCTGGCTTTCCTTGGTGGAATAAGGCTTTGGGATGACAAGTTTTTGAAAAAATCCGCCTCCGTTTAGTCGGATATCCTTGGTTGTGAATTCATCAAATGGTTCATAGGTTAAAATAAGATTTGTATGCATCCGTCATATGGCGGTTAATTCTTGTATTGGGAAAACAAAATGTCCGAGCAGTATATTTTTTCCATAGAGAACCTTATCAAGGCCTACGGCAAAAAAGAGGTTTTGAAGAATATTTGGCTTTCTTTCTACCCCGGTGCAAAAATCGGCGTGATTGGTTCCAATGGTGCCGGTAAAAGCTCACTCTTAAAGATCATGGCGCTTCAAGACAAGGATTTTATCGGTTCGGTGCGCCCGGCTCCCAACATTCGAATTGGTTTTGTTCCCCAAGAACCCCGATTAAACGAGGGAAAGGATGTCTTGGGAAATTTGAATGAAGCGGTTGAGCCTGTTCGTAAATTGCTTCAACGCAGCGAGGAACTGGGCATGAAATTTGGGGAAGATTTATCCCCGGAAGAAATGGAAAAAGTTCAGAACGATTTTGACAGAGTGCAGGACGCCATCAATGCTGTGGATGGTTGGGATTTGGATCGGAAGCTGGAAATCGCGATGGATGCAATGCGACTTCCACCCGGAGATTTCAACACCCAAAGCCTAAGCGGTGGTGAAAGGCGCAGAGTGGCCCTATGCAAGACCCTTCTGTCCAACCCGGACATGCTTTTGCTAGATGAGCCAACAAACCATTTGGATGCGGAAGCTGTTGCCTGGCTGGAACGAACCCTTCAGAACTTTCCTGGAACCGTGGTATCAGTCACTCACGATCGCTACTTTTTGGATAATGTGGCTCAGTGGATCCTGGAACTGGACCGTGGGGCAGGCATCCCATGGAAAGGGAACTATTCCTCTTGGTTGGAACAGAAAGACGAAAGGCTTCGCAGGGAAGAAAAACAGGAAAACGCTCGTAAAAAGGCGTTGGAGCGTGAATTGGAATGGGCACGCATGGCGCCGAAAGCCAGGGTTGCAAAAAATAAGGCCCGTTTGAATGCTTATGAAAAGCTTGCAAGTCAGGAATACGAGGAAAGAGAAGACGAATTAGTGATTCAGATTCCCCCCGGACCACATTTGGGCGACTTAGTTGTGCGGGCTGAGGGAATTCGAAAAGCATATGGTGACAATCTGCTTGTGGAAGACATGAGCTTCAATCTTCCCCGCGGGGGAATCGTTGGAATTATTGGACCTAATGGCGCTGGCAAAACCACGCTATTCCGCATGATTGTGGGGCAGGAAAAGCCTGATGCTGGCACACTCAGAGTGGGTGAAACTGTTTTGCCAGCCTATGTGGATCAAAACCGTGATTCTTTGAATGACCAAAACACAGTTTTTGAAGAAATTACGGGCGGAACGGACTATATAATCCTTGGAAAAACCAGGGTCGCATCCCGGGGTTATGTTTCGCGCTTTAATTTCAAGGGGCAGGATCAGCAACGAAAAGTTGGAGAGCTTTCTGGCGGTGAAAGAAATAGGGTGCACCTGGCAAAATTGTTAAGAAGCGGTGGCAATCTTTTGCTACTTGATGAACCCACCAACGACCTTGATGTAGATACGTTGCGGGCCTTGGAGGAAGCATTGCTTAATTTCGGTGGATGTGCGGTGGTGATCAGCCATGACCGTTGGTTTTTAGACCGGATTGCGACCCATATTCTTGCCTTTGAGGGAGATGCCAAGGTGGTCTGGTGCGAAGGAAATTACCAGACTTACGAATCCCAACGAAAACAGCGTATGGGGGAAGATGCGGATCAGCCCAGAAGATTCAAATACCGGAAAATATAATGGGCTATTCGAGTGTTGGGCCCGTGGCTTTCCCCCGGGATGTGGTTTGAAAAGTGGATTTTTGTATGTTGGCTGGCTTGGATGTTTGAATAGCAACATTTTCTGCTTCAAGGGAAAGCATATCACCCTGATTGGACGGTGCAGGGTTTTTACTTCCGATCGCTAGAATCAGAAGAAATATCACGCCAGCAGCAAGTCCCAACTTTGCTTCTTTGCACATGATGTGTTCCAACAGTTTGAAGAAAATCCATTGGTATCATGCAACCGGAATTTTTCAAAACTTAAATACAAATCAAAATTAACTAAGAATGAATGTTATTCCTGAGGAAACATTTGGAAAAACCGTTAAAGTTTTACCTTATATTATTTGCTAAACCCTGACCCCACGCAGATTACACCCTTTTTTGTGTGAAAAAATAGGTGGTTTCTCGCTACCGCTGGAGAAGCAATTACACCTTCCCCAAGGTTGTTTTTTGAAAGTATTTGAAATGATGGATCAGCCTTGATAGCGGTACATTCACCATTAAGATTTGTGAAATAAACCACCCCATTATTTGCAAGTGGGCTTGATTTGAAATCACCCTGAAGCCTTTCAGACCAATTCAAATTGCCTGTTTTACTATCCAGACACTGGGCAAAACCATTATCACTCACGGTGAAAATTAGATTTCCGTTTCCAACAGGGCAACAGGAGTCGGGGGTGTTTTTTGTGTGTTGCCATATTGGTTTCTCGGTGTTTGGTTTGCCAGTTTGGGAATCTAATTCAAAAGCAAAGGTGGGGCCTCGCATTCCCTGAGTTGCAACCACGGTGTTGCCTAATAATCCTGGCCCGGTAATTGTTCTTCCCCCAGGAAAATCAGTTCGCACCCATAATTGTTTTCCAGTTTGGGGATCGTATGCATCCAATTGGTTTCCCCCCATGATAATAATTTCCAAATTTTTGCCAAAACGGAATGGCAATGGGGTGGTGTAAGAGTCGCAGGATTCAGCTTTTGCCTGGGTGGGGCGCTGGGTTTTCCAAACCTGTTTGCCATCTTTCAGGGAATAAGCAACCAAATAGCTTTCTGCCTTGGTTCCCTCAAGGTCGGAAAGGGAGTCTTGCATTACCGTGCAAATAACCAAATCATTAAAAATAAAAGGGCTATTTGCATATCCCCACCAGATGGTGAAGGTGCCGTGTTCATTTTGAAGGTTTTTTTGCCATTGAATGTTCCCGTTGAAATCGGTGCAGAAAAGTTCTCCATTGCCATAGAGGAAAACCACAGATGTTCCATTTGTGGTGGGAGAGGGGCTTGCAAGGTTGTGGAGTTTATGAAACTTTTGTCGTCGGCGCTGGTCCCCCGGCTTGCCTTTTAAAGCTTCCCTTTGAACCTCACCGGAAGATAATTGCTTTTGCCAATTGAGTTTGCCTGTTTTTAATTCGATTCTCGCGGCAAGAAGTTTATCACCATCTTGCGACGTCACAAAAACGCAATCATCCCAAATACATGGGGTACTGGCACCTTCGCCGGGTAATTCGCATTTCCATGCTATGTTTTGGGATTCATTCCATTTGATCGGCAGATTGGTGTAATTAGACTGGGAATTTCCAGACGGCCCCCGCCATTGGTTCCATTGGTCGGTTGGGTTTACAGAGAGAATGAGAGTTAAACCCAAGTATTGAATATAGCTTGAAAAGACCATGGCGCCTTCTTTCATGAAAGAAGCATTTTAATGGTAACTTTAGATGGCATGTGTGGGGATTAGAAAAAAGGGTGAGTGAGGGGACTCGAACCCCCGACGTTCAGAACCACAATCTGACGCTCTACCAACTGAGCTACACCCACCATTTTTATTTATTTTAATTGTCTTGGTGCCAAAGGCAAGCTTAATTGAATTAAGAGGGCCAAAAGAATAACCAGGTTAGCAAAAAGTAGAGTGGGGATAGGATTATCAGGGCATAAAAACTGTAAGTAAAGAAGTTGGGCATCCTGATTCCCTCCTTCTCAGCCAGAGCCTTAGTGAGGAAATTTGGGCCATTTCCAATGTAGGTGTTTGCACCCATGAAAACTGCCCCGCAGCAGATGGCTGACAGCACAAGGGGTTGGTTTACGGGAAGGCTGGAAATTGGGGAATTACCAGCTCCTATGACACAAAAAGCAAGGTAGGTGGGGGCGTTATCCAGCAGAGATGATAAACCACCGGTTACAAGGAAATATTGCCAAGGGTGGTGTATTCCCAGTTCTTCGCCATGAAGCCTGAGATAATCCAAGGCGGGAATCATGGTTAAAAAGATACCCAGAAAGAGTATTCCAATTTCTTTTACAGGTTCCCAAGTGAATAAATTTGTTGTGTGGATTAATTTGGGAGTCCATTTGAAAGATAAAAAGGCTGTGGCAAGCTGTACAAAAGCAGCGAATAAAGCCGGCACATGAAAATCTTTGATTCCTAAACTGGCACCCAAAAAAAGAGACCCTGCAAAATCGGGTGATTGAAATAATACGGTAAGAATGATTATCAACAGCCAAAACAGGTTTCTTTCTCCGCTGAAAATGAATTTATCCTGCATATCTTCTGGATGGGAAATCAGATGCCTTTCTTTTTTCCAAAGGATGAAGTCCACGATACAGAATAAACCCAAAAGATATAAGTTGGCGACTAGCCACTGGGGAAAGAGTTTGGTTGTCCAGAAGAAATCAATCCCATTTAGGTATCCAATAAAAAGAGGTGGATCACCGAGAGGTGTTAAAAGCCCGCCTGTGTTACCAACCATTAAAATATAAAAGACCACCAAGTGCACTTTGGTTACCCGAGATTGGTTTAAATGCAGGAATGGTTTGAAAAAAAGAATGCTGGAACCTGTTGTCCCAAGAATATTTGTGGAGGCCAAGGCTATGAAAAGCAGAATTGCATTTGAAATAACACCATGCTGCCATTTTACCCTGAAAACAAATCCGCTTGCCACAATATAAAGGGATGAAATTAGGGAAAAAAAACTTACAAATTCACCCAAAGAATGCCATATCTTGGTAACCCCGGTTTTCCCCTGCATGAATTCAATGAAGATGACTGGAATCGAAAGAACAAAGATGGTTATTAATTTAGTTTTTTCATGTTCCCATTTTTTATGAAATAAAATAGGGCCAAGGGCAATCGTACCTAAAAGCAGGCAGAATGGTAGCACAGTCCAAATTGGAACATTGGGAGGCATTATTTCGGAAAAAAGGGGATTCGGAAGTATCATTATGCCACCTGTTGGTATTCATTCACTCTTTAATCTTAAGACTTCGGGTTGGAAAGTGAAAATGAATCCATGTATGGTATAATTTGAAATTAAGATTGAGGATGCAATATGAATCGTAAGACTCCAAAGACGGCAGTTGTCGCTTTCAAGGTGGAACAGGAATTGGCAGATTTGCTGAATAATTTGCCAAACAAAAGTGATTTTATTCGAAAGGCGATAGCCGCCCAATTGGGGGTACCCTGCCCGTTATGCAAGGGTGGAGGAGTTGTATCCCGTGGAATAAGTGACAGGTTTTTACCTCTGGTTGAACAATTTCGCAACCAAAATTGCCAAGGATGCGGAACAAAAATTGAAATTCCCATTGGCAAGGGTGATATGGATACCGAAACATATTCACGGCTTGAACAGTATCTGCTGGGTGGGCCTTTGTATTGCAATTCCTGCTATTCTCAAGCGCCAGCTTGTGATGATTGCGGCTGGCACATTGACAAAGAGCACACGCAGCAACATCACCTAGTTAGTCATTGCAGCGATCATTGTGAAACCCACAGCCATAAAACTGAGGATTAGTGAGCTTCCTTGACCAAGTTTCTTGACCAGGCTGGAATTTCAACAACCAGATTTTTTTTTCCATTTGGAACGCATTGGCAGCCAAGCCTGGATTCCATGGTTGTTCCCCTTGCCTCGTCCAGCATATCAAGTTCATCATCGGTTGGCTGGTTGCAGCTATCCAAACCTTCCTTTACGATCACATGGCAGGTGGAGCAGGCGCAAACCCCACCACAGGCATGGTCAATTTCAACTCCCGCTGCGTAGGCAATATCTAGAATGCTGCCTGGTAAACCAGTTCGATTGTAGGGAACTTTCTCGGGGTCTACTTCGAAGGTCTTTCCATCTGGAAGAAAAGTCACCTTGAATTTGTTCTTTGCGGGTTCAAAACTTGCCGCTTCGATATATGGATTAACACCAGCCATGTTGTCTCCTTTTAATGACTACTATTGTTTCTAGTTTATCGGAATGACAAAGAACAGGGAGGATATTTAATTGGATGAAAACCAGTTGTACACGAATGTTCGGTTTATTTTTGCCTTCTGGGTAAATCTGCTTTTCAAAAAACCAGGTGTTAAAAAAATATATGAACATAGCGCCTTCAGATATGTTGCGAATGTGCTTCTGGAGTTTTTAGTAAAAGGCAAAAGCGGCAGATTGAGTGCTAGTTTAAGGGCGCATTTACAAATAAAAATAAACTGCACTCTTAGTGCCATGAGGAAAGGGGCATTTTTTAGACTTACCAAGGCCCTGTTTCTTTCCACATGGAAAGTGAAGAATGGCGACCATTTGCCAGAGCTTCCGCAGTGTATGTGGTACATGATGGAGGTAGGGCAATAATAGCATTTCCAGCCAGCCAGTCTCGCTCGCCAGCCAAGGTCTAAATCTTCATAATACATGAATAATCTTGTGTCGAATCCTTCAGTTTCGTTGATTAATTCCCTTCGCAAAAGTAGCGACGAACCTGAACCGCCAAATACTTCTTGTTCAATCTCAAACTGGCCTGTGTCTTTTAGGAAAAATCCCCGGTCGTAACCCCTGCCATCCCCAAGGATGCATAAGCCGGTGCTGTTAATTACTTCGCGGTTTTTGTGGAGCATGACTTTGCTGCAGACCATGCCAGCATCTTCATGCTTTAACGCACACTCAACAAGCTCAGACAGCCAGTTGTCAGTCACTTCAGTGTCGTTGTTTAAAAGTACGATAAATTTTCCGAGAGCATGCTTGAAACCCAGGTTGTTGCCCGCTGCAAACCCAAGGTTCGCTTTAGCCTCAATGATGCGAACCCATGGATAATTTGTCTGCATGTATTCCAAGGAGCCGTCTTTAGAGTCATTATCTACGAGGATGAACTCTGTTTTTTCTTTGGGGAATCTTTGTGTATTTAAGCTGTTGAAGCACGCTTTAAGAAAGTGCTTTCCATTGTAATTAACTATGATCACCGAAACCAAAGGTGTGTTATTGGATGTTATTTGCTGAATGGCGGCGTTGTTCATTCCGCCTAACCTTTGATTTTGATCATTGGGCATTCTGTGGCAGAACTCAGATTGGGAGAATAGTGCGGGTCTCCGTTGTTAAGTTCAACTTCCCACTTGGAGCGAAAATAATTGATTTCGTTTTGAAATCGGATTTTTTTCTCAGGGGAATCTTCGGCGCCGCGGGTCTTGGATTCGTAATGGATAAATTCTGCGTAGGGGGTCCAAACGATATTGTAGCCTTGCTTTTTAACTTTCAAGCAAAGATCAATGTCGTTGAACGCTATGGCCAGATTTTCATCGAAGCCGCCGATATGATTGAATAAATCCCTGCAAATCATAAGTGCCGCCCCTGTCACGCAGGTTTGGTTGCGAATGGTTGCCAATCTGAAACCATAACCGAGCTTTCCACGCGGGGTATTTCTCATGGTGTGCCCGGCTATGCCTGTCATGGCAAGGGTTACGCCTGCATGTTGCACCGTTTGGTCGGGATAAAAGAGAGCTGCTCCCACAATTCCCGTCTCTTTTTGAATGGCATGTTCTGCCATCCTTCGAAGGTTTTGTCCGGAAAGGGATTCCATGTCATTGTTTAAAAAAAGAAGGACTTCACCGGTGGCAATTTGAGCGCCAAAATTGTTTATAGCCGCGTAACTGAAAGGTTTGGTCCAATTTTCGATTCTTACTCTAGAGTCATTTTTCAGGCTTTCATAGAGTTTAAAGGTTTCAGGAAGCTTGCTCCCGTTTTCCAAGATAATGATTTCAAAATTGGGATAATCATCCCGTAGGATGGTTTGAATACAAGTATTCAAGGTTGCGGCTTCATCCCTACTGGGGATAATGATGGAAATTTTCGGCCAGTTGGTATGATGGAAGATGGCTTGGTAAAGACCTGTGGCTTTACCATTTGAAGCTTGGCCATAGCCAAAGGTTCGATCCAAGTGCTCCTGAAGAGCTCTTCTTCCTGCGTCATGGGCGTAATTTTTTGCAGCGGGGTTTCCTGCTGTGGATGCGGGATGCACTCGCCAATGGTAGAGGACCTTGGGAATATGTGCTATTTCTCTGCTTAATTCGCAGGCCCTTAGAACCAAGTCATAATCTTGCGATCCATCGAAACCCGTTCGAAAACCACGGAGTTCTTTTATAATGTGGTTTCGGATAACCAGAAAATGGCATATGTAATTATGGCTTCGTATGGTGTCCCAGCCAAAATCAGGTTTGAAAACCGGGCTAAAACGTTGGTTATTTTCGCCAGTGATCATGTCTTCGTCGGAATAAATGACATCCAACGTCGCGGGTGATTCATTTATTTTGCTTGCGACTTCGAACAATGCAAAAGGGGCAAGCGTGTCATCGTGATCCAGTAAACCAATGAAATCACCGGTTACCAATTCCAAGGCTGCATTGGTGTTCCCGGCTATGCCAAGATTCTTTTCAAGGAATTTAATCTTTATTCTTGGATCTTTTTGCTGATATTGCCTTAGAGTTGCCAAAACATCGGAAGAGGTGCTATTACCATCTGCAATGCAAAGCTCCCAGTTTTTGTAAGTCTGGTTAGTTACCGACTCAATCATTTCTACAAGGCATTTTTTGGGGGTATTCCAAGTTGGTGTTATGATGCTGATTTTAGGTTCGAAATTAAACTTCTTCTTTGTCTGATCCTGTAATTCAGCGGGTGTTGGTTCATTTTCTGAAATCCAAATCTGGTATCCGTGACTAAGTTCCACGTTCCCAAGGTTTTGTGAAGCAGGTTTTAAATTTCGATAGATCGAAGCGGCGTATTTAAGGCTATTTAGTAATGCTTTGTTTAGAAAATCGATTTTTGGCAGCCTTTTGAGAATCTTGAAGCCAAGACTATTCTGGATGGTTTGGAGTTCCTGCCGGAGGCGGATAATCTCCAAGTCTTTTTCTTCAATGCATTTTTTCAGGAATTCAGAATCAGATGTTGGTTGGGCCGTTTTAATAACCCGCAATGTAGCTTGGTTTAAAGAATTTGTTTTTTGTGCGGCTTCCATGCCATTTTTCCAAAAACGAAATCACCATAACTGCCAAATAATTAAAAGGTTAAGTAGCATAAATTGAGGTTTTGTGACAAGGTGGATCTGTTTAGCTGCGCCATTCATCAATTAAAGAAGCTACCAAGCCGGTCCAACCGGTTTGGTGAGAAGCACCCAGCCCAGCACCTGTATCCCCGTTAAAATATTCATAAAAGAGCACAAGGTCTTTCCAATTGGGGTCTTTTTGGAACTTTTGACATTTTCCGAACACTGGCCTTGTTCCGGATGAATTAATGGAAAAGATGCTTATCAGTCGATCCGCTATTTCCTTGGCCATGAGCGGGAAAGTGATGGGCTGCCCATTAGTTGCAGGCGTGCTGACCGTAAATCTGGGACCGAATGCCTTTCCAAGTTTTCGAATGGACTCAATCAAAAGGAAAGAGGTGGGGAACCATATCGGACCACGCCAATTGGAATTTCCACCCTTAAGCTTCGAGTCGCTCTCCGCAGGTTCATAACCCACCGTGATTCCATCATAATGGAAAGGGGCTTTTTCATGAGCTTTGGAAAGGCTGCGCACGCCATAGTCAGATAGAAATTCATTTTGGTTCATCAGTCGATGCATCAGCCTGGAAAGTTGTTCCTCGTCCACAATTGTCAGAGCGTAGGTAATATTTCCATCTTCTTCCACTTTGTGCACAACATTCTTAACCAAGTCTTGCCTGTTGTTCATAAACCAATGAAAAGCCGCGCTGAAGTCCTTGAATGGCTTAATCCAATCTAATTCCAGTCTTTCCACGGCAAATAAGGGCACCAGGCCCACCAGGGATCGTAGGCGAAATTTGGTGAATTCTCCATTCGGTTGCCTTAATACATCGTAGAAGAATCCTTCCTCTTCATCCCAAAGTTGATAATCGCGGTTCCCCATATGTTTCATGGCGCCAGCAACATAGGCGTAATGCTGGAAAAACTTTATAGCCATGTTTTCATAAACCTTGTTTTCCTTGGCTAATTCAAGGGCGATTCGCATCAGGTTTAAACAGAACATTCCCATGTAGCCACTGGCGTCGGATTGTTCCAGTACGGCGCCATTGCTCATTTTTGTGCTTCTGTCTATTACCGTAATGTTGTCCATGCCAAGGAAGCCGCCTTCGAAAATATTGTTCCCTTCGCTATCTACCTTGTTGATCCACCATGCAAAATTGATTAGAAGCTTGTGAAAGCATTTTTCTAGGAAATCTCTGTCAGCCTTCCCGGTGCGAATGCGATCCATGTTGTATACACGCCAAACTGCCCAGGCGTGGACAGGTGGGTTTAGGTCGGAGAACTCCCATTCATAGGCGGGAATTTGACCATTTGGGTGCTGGAATTGTTCAAAAAGCAAAAGGTAAAGCTGCTCTTTCGCAAATCTTGGATCAACAAGGGCGATAGCTGGGCATGTAAAAGCAAGATCCCAAGCCGCAAACCAAGGGTACTCCCATTTTTCGCATGGAATCATCACTCGCATGGAGTTAAGGTGCCGCCAGTGTTGGTTGCGAATATGCTTTCGCTCCTCGGGTGGCGGGCAATTTGGGTTGTCGCCTTCCAGCCAGGTTTCCACATCGAATATATAATTCTGTTTTGTCCACAGCAGGCCACTTAACGCCAATCGCTGGATACGCTTTTCATCGGTGGTTGCCTTGGGTGGGTGTATTTGTTCGAAAAACTCGTCAGCTTCTTTTTTTCTCTTTTCAATGATTGTGTCCACCTCTGAGAGAGGTTTGGAAAGCGTTATGTCATCCGAAAGTCGCAAATGCAGAACTTGAGATCCGCCGGGAGGGATGCTGGGGAAATGGTAGCAGAGGCCGGCTTTGGTTCCGATTTGTTCCGGATTAATAGACTGTTCGCCAAGAATCAGGTGCCTGTGGAAAGCATCCTTTGTGAAAGGTTTTCTTGAAAGGTTCCCTTTGCCAAAGACAACTTCTCCGTTGGTTTCATTGAATGTAAAAAGGGATTTGCCTTGTCTGGGGCCATAAAGGTTTCTTTTGCCAAGGCGATAGTAAACCGGAATGTTTTGAAGGCTAGGAACATCAGAGTCGTCCGCACAAAGGCTTACGAAGCCGGGGCCTTCTCTGCCGGGGGTGATTTTGGGTTCCGGATCGGCATCAGGGCCCCAAGCCCTTTCATTCCAAGCCCAGGTGTTCCTGAACCATAATTGCGGGAGAATATAAAGCGGGGCACTTTCAGGCCCTCGGTTAAACGCCTCTATGCGAATGCAAATATCTTCCGTTGAGTTCTTTGCGTACTCGATACTGATGTCGAAGTAGCGGTTCTCGTTGAAAATTCCAGTATCCAGAAGTTCGTATTCTTCCCCTTTTCCGCACAGCTTTCTGTTTTCATCAACCAGTTTTTTGTATGGATATTCGCCTTGGGGATACTTGTACAAGTATTTCATGTAAGAGTGAGTGGGGGTGTTATCCAGGTGAAAATAATATTCCTTAACATCTTCCCCATGATTTCCCTCCTCGGAGGTCAGGCCAAACAGCCTTTCTTTGAGAATTGGGTCTTTGCCATTCCAGAACGCCGGCGCAAAACAAATAAGTTGGTAGCGGTCACAGATTCCTGCAATTCCATCCTCGCCCCATCTGTATGCTTTGCTGCGTGATAATTCATGAGGCAGATAAGCCCAAGCATTGCCGTCTTTACTGTAATCTTCCCTGACCGAGGCCCATGCTCGTTCACTTACGTATGGTCCCCATCGGCGCCAGCCTGTAACATCATCCTGAATTTCGTTTAATCGTTCTTGTTCTTTGGAAAGCATGCTTCAAAACCCCTGAAAATAGAGAATTTATAATCCATTTTATCAGCAGGAAATTCAAGCAAACTAAGTTGTAAAAAAGTTATTTGCCGATCATTCGGGCTGCATAATTAGCAGCACCTATAAGAGGTGCCTCAGAATTTAAGGCCACCTGAATTCTAAGGTTGTTCATTAGGGGTTTAAATCTACCTTTTGAAGTAAAACCTTGCATGAATTTGCCACTTTTTAGGATTGAAAGGATTTTAGGGGCAATCCCTCCGCCAATATAAACCCCCCCGGTTGAAAGGCATTTTAAGGCCATATTCCCGCATTCCGCTCCATAGATGGAAGCAAAAAGATCAAGGGCCATAACGGCTGCTGGATCAGATTCAGATAGAGCCATTAGCGAGACAATTGCGCTCGGATCGGAAGCAGATTGTAATTTTTCCTGAATGAGTGCGGATGCGTCCTTGAGGCCGGTTTCTGTGACAAAACGGAAGAGATTGTAAACTCCGGGGCCGGAAAGAATCCTTTCGTAGCTGACATGTTCTGGATAACTTTTGGATAGCCATTCCAGAAGTTTTATTTCTGTTTCATTCGTGGGGGCAAAATCAGAATGGCCACCTTCGGATGCGGAAGGGTGATATTCTTTGCCGTCCCAGAATAAAATAGCTTCTCCCAATCCGGTACCTGCCGCGATGACTGCTATATTGCCTTTTTGAGGAGGGGCATGATTTGGATTTAAATCCACTAGTTCTTCAGGTTTCAGGTAAAGCATTCCAAATGCCGCTGCCTCAAGATCGTTTAAAAGCTTGGCAAAAGGTGCTTGGATAAATTCCGAAAGTTTGGATTCATCTAATTCCCAGGGTAGGTTTGTGGTTTTGCATTTTCCGCCCAACACGGCTCCTGCAACTCCAAAGCAACCACCCTCCAGCTTGAGATTTCTTTCTCCGACCAGGAAATACCCAATAATCTCCTCAAGGCTTTTATGGCCTTTACTGGGAAAAACAGCCTGCCTAATTTGATGTATCTGGCCAGATCTTTGTTCGAAAAGGGCTAAAACTGTCTTGGTGCCACCAATATCGCCAGCAATGAACATGTTAAAGTCACCTGAATGCGGAAAAGTTTAATTTGTCAGGGAAGTCTGGATTTTTTTGACCCCGCCCAGAATCCCATCTTTATCACCAAATATCGCTGAACCAGCAACTAGGACACTCGCACCGGCGTCAACCACAAGTGGGGCAGATTGGGCATCAATGCCTCCATCCACCTCAATCTCTGTTTGCAGATGCATGTTTTTGATCATTGCTGCGACTGTCCTGATTTTTGAAAGGGTTTGCGGCAGAAACTTTTGGCCGCCGAACCCCGGGTTCACCGTCATGATCAAGACAACATCAAGTTCCGGAAGGATATTTTCCAAAGTGCTAACTGGTGTAGCTGGATTTATTGCAACGCCGGCTTTTTTGCCAGCATCGCGAATGCGCTGTATCAATCTTTGCAAATGATGGTTGTTTTCCTGGTGAACAATGATCGAATCCGAACCAGCCTTTATAAACGCATCAAGAAGGTTGTCTGCATTGTTGATCATAAGGTGCGATTCGAATGGTAATCGGGTAGCGCTACGGATCGATTGAATAACCGGAATTCCAAAGCTTAGGTTTGGCACAAATTGACCATCCATGGCATCTATATGAATCCGGTTTGCTCCAGCTTTTTCTACCTGCTGAATTTGGTCGGCAAGAGTCTTAAAATCTGCGGCAAGAATGGATGGTGCCAGTAATGCCTTTGTTTTGTTCATTTTTAAATTCCTGATCACCCTTTATTGAATCAGGGCTGCGGCTTCCCTGTCTACAATCCAAACGCAATTCGTATCAGGGCAGGTTATTCCCTGGGAAGGATATTCTTCCAAATTTGGCTTGCCTTGCCATACTTCCTTGAACGCGGGCGCCTTGTCTTTTCCACAAGTTAGAAACACAACCTTTTTGGCCGCTTGGATCATCTTGTAGGTAAAGGTCAGCCTGTTGGTGTTCAATTTCGGAACATGGTTGTCGATTACCCAAGACTCTTTTTCCCATAGGGCATTGGTGTGGGGAAACAAAGAAGCTGTGTGTCCATCCGAACCCATGCCCAGATAAATCAGATCCAAGGAAAAGTCGGGGGAAATCTGACCGATTTTCTCGGAGTAGGATTTGGCTGCCAGTTTTAAATCAGAGCTTTCTCCTGCCATACGAAAGATGTTCCCTGCGGGGATTGGAACTTTCGAAAGAAGGTTTTCGTTGGCCATCCGGTAATTTGAGTCGGGATGTTCCGCGCCAACACTTCGCTCATCGCTCCAAAAAATGAAGCATTTATCCCATGGAATGCCGTTTTTGAAAGGATCTGCGGCAAGAATCTGGAACATACCCTTTGGGGTGCTGCCTCCGGAAAGAGCAACAGTGAATTTTCCATTCCTTTGAGAGGCCTTTTGGGCACTGTCCTGGAAAATTCTTGCTCCCTCCAATGCCACAGCTTGAGCGGAGTCCAAAACAATCAACTCTCTTGCCATGATTTTTCCTTTTCAGTGTCTGCTGAAAATTAGCCGCCAGTTGGGCGTTCCACATGTCCGCCAAACTTGAAACGCATGGCGGACAGTACTTTTTCTGCAAAAGTGTGTTCCTGCCGAGACCTGAATCTTGTGTAAAGAGACGAGGTTAGAACATCCGCTGGCACCGCTTCCTCCAGTGCTGCCATTACAGTCCAACGACCTTCTCCAGAATCTTGAACAAACCCCGAATAGGTTGAGAGGCTGGGGGTTTCCAGAAGCGCCATAGCAGTTAGGTCAAGCAGCCATGATCCAACCACGCTTCCTCGTCGCCAGACTTCCGCAATATCCGCACAGTTGAAGTCATAACGATGATCAGGAGGAAGCTGTTCGGAGTTGGCATTGCGGATAATATCAAAGCCTTCCGCATAGGCTTGCATCAAGCCGTATTCAATGCCATTGTGAACCATTTTCACAAAGTGACCCGCGCCAGAAGGGCCGCAGTGCAAATAGCCTTGTTCGGAAGTTCCGGTTGCTTTTTCCCTGCCGGGGGTGCGTTCTATGGATCCAATTCCGGGAGCCAGTGTCTTTAAAATCGGATCAATGAGGTTCACCGCTTCTTTGGGGCCGCCAATCATCATGCAGTAGCCACGGTCAATGCCCCAAATTCCACCGCTGGTTCCAACGTCCACATAGTGGATTCCTTTTTTTGCAAGTTCCTTGGATCTTCGAACATCATCTTTGTAATAACTATTGCCACCATCGATGATAATGTCGCCTGCCTCCATAAGGGAGGCGAGTTCTTGTACGGTGGATTCAGTGGGTGCGCCGCATGGAACCATGACCCATACCACCCTAGGCTTGGCCAGCTTTTTAACAAGGTCAGCCAGTGAGGTTGCACCAGTTGCTTTTTTTGCCTCGTATTTTTTTACTGTTTCCGGGCTTCTGTCGAAAACCACGCAAGAATGGCCCGCCCTGATAAGGCGTTCAACCATATTGCCACCCATTCTTCCAAGACCAACCATTGCCATTTGCATATTTCAATCTCCCTTGGTGTGTAAAATTTTTTTAAGAGCGTTTTAGTTCTCTCGTTAGTTTGAATGTGTCATCCCCCACCAATACCACATCTGCCATTGCCAGGAACAATCCTGTGTCCACAACACCGGGTATATTTCGAATCCGGTTTTGCAAATCCCAGGGATTTTCTTGCGGGGATATCTTGCAATCAAGTATCGAGTTTCCGTTGTCACTGAATGCCGGATCCCCATTTTTGTTCCAAAGGGAACTTTCGATGCCTATTTCAAGAAGTTTCTGCTGAACTAGAGGAACACCAAAAGGAACGGTTTCCACCGGAAGTTTGCCCCTGTCACCAATTCGGGATACTATTTTTTCTTGTCCAACCAAAATGATGAACTTTTTGGCGCTCGCGGCAATGATTTTTTCCCGAACAAGTGCTCTTCCATAGCCTTTGATCAAGTTCAGGGAAGGGTCTACCTCATCTGCACCGTCGACTGCGCAGGAGATCTTCCCGCTGGCTTGTTCAAGGGAAATGATTGGAATATTAAGCTTCCGGGCTAAAGACGCTGAATCTTCAGATGTTGGAACTCCCTGGATTTTTAGTCCAGCTTTAACTTTGTCGCCCAATAAGTGAATGAAGGCCGTTGAAGCCCGCCCAGAGCCAAGGCCAACAATATCCCCATTACGAATCCATTCCAGGGCTTTTTCGTAAATGGTCATGTTGTGCCTTGTGCTTTGATGGCAACCTTATGCCTTTTTATTCTTCTGGATTTGATCCTTGGCGGTGTTGACAACATTTTCGACAGAGAAGCCAAACTTTTTCTGCAAGGCTTTGAATGGGGCCGAAGCGCCAAAGGTTTTCATGCCAATGATTGCTCCGTCCAACCCTACAAATCGCTCCCAACCAAAAGTAGATGCCATTTCCACTGCTACCCTAGCCCTTACATTGCTGGGGAGAACTTCATTTCTATAAGTGGGGTTCTTGGCGCAATATTGCTCGAATATTTCCCAAGATGGAACGCTGACCACTCGAGATTTGATTCCCTCGGCGGTCAGCTTTTCGTGAGCCTCGATAACCATGGATACTTCGCTACCTGTGGCAATCAAAATAACATCAGGTTTGCCACCTGGGGCATCCGCCAAAACATAAGCTCCGCGGTGAAGACCATTTGCGGAAGCGTATTTAGTCCTGTCAAAAATGGGCAGGTCTTGTCTTGTTAGGATGAGGGCAACAGGTTCATGCTTGATTTTCATGATGTGCCGCCAAGCTTCTGCCACTTCGTTTGCATCTGCCGGGCGCAGAGTAATGAATCCTGGAATAGCTCTTAGTGAAGCCAGATGTTCAATCGGTTGATGAGTTGGGCCATCTTCGCCAACTCCTATAGAATCGTGGGTGAAAACATAAATGACAGGCAATTCCATGATGGCGCCGAGGCGAATAGAACCTCTGCCGTAATCGCTGAAAATAAGAAATCCTGAACCGTACGCCCTTAGCTTGCTGAGTGCCATACCATTGATAATGGCGCCCATGGCGTGTTCGCGAACCCCAAAATGCAGGTTTCTGCCACCGTAGTTGTTAGCCTCGAAATCCCCTGCAACTTCTTTGCCATCCTTCTTGAAGACAAGACGAGTCTTGGTACTGGGGGCCAAGTCTGCGGCACCGCCAATCAGCCATGGTACATGAGGGGCAATAGCGTTTAATACTTCCCCAGAAGCGATACGACCGGCCTTGCCTTTGGGATCCGCTGCATAAGTTGGGATGTCTTTGTCCCATCCTTCTGGAAGTTCACGCTTCTCCATCAATTCCAATTGTTTGGCCAAGTCGGGGTAGGACTTTTTGTATTCATCAAAAAGTTTGCCCCAAGCCGCGCTCTTTTCTGCGCCACGCTTTCCAAGAAGTGCCTGAAAATGATCGTAAACTCCGGGTTGAACATCAAATGTCTTTTCAGGATCAACGCCGTAATTAGCCTTGCCAGCCTTGATGGCTGCCTCGCCCAAAGGCTCGCCATGAGCGGAATGATGATCTTGTTTGCCGGGAATGCCATATGCAATATGGCTATCCATGATGATAAGGGTTGGTCGGTCGTGGGTGTTGTGGAATGTGTCAATCGCGCGGTTGATCATGTCCAAATCGTTGGCATCTGCCACCCGCAGAACATTCCATCCCAATCCCACAAATCTGGTCGCAACATCCTCGGTAAACGCAAGATCAGTATGGCCTTCGATTGTGATCTTGTTGTTGTCATAGATCCAGCAAAGGTTGGAAAGTTTGAAGTGGGCCGCAAGGGAGGCTGCTTCATTGGAAATGCCTTCCATCAGGCACCCATCACCGCATACGGAATAAACTTTGTAATTGAAAATATCAAATCCAGGCTTGTTGAAGTAGGCAGCGAGCCATCTTTCGGCCATCGCCATACCCACAGAGTTAGCCACACCCTGCCCAAGAGGTCCGGTTGTAGTTTCTATTCCTGATGTCCAGTGATATTCTGGATGGCCCGGAGTTTTGCTATCTAATTGGCGGAAATTCTTGATCTCGTCCAAACTTACCGATGGCTCATTCAAGATGTTGTAATTAGCATCAACTTTTTTAACCCCACTAAGGTGAAGCATGCTGTAAATAAGCATCGAGGCATGGCCTGCGCTTAGAACAAATCGATCCCTGTTTGGCCAAATCGGGTTGGCAGGGTCAAAGTTCAGGTGGTTTTGCCAAAGGGTGTATGCCAGGGGTGCCAAAGCTACAGGAGTTCCAGGGTGTCCGGAGTTTGCCTTTTGAACTGCATCCATGGAAAGTGTTCGGATGCTATTGATAGACTTTTGAGCGATGGTTTGGTTTCTTTCAGAATGAATCGTTTCAGCAGCCACGAAAATACTCCCTTTAATTCAGATTCTTTACAATCTTTCCTATCCTACGAAAGATTACGACTTCTTAAAGCCGTTACTTCCAATCAATAACCATCCATTTACAGAATGCAAGGAAATTTAACCCAACTGACTTGGTTTGTTGGAGAAATGTGAAAGAAGTGTGAATAGCTTTCCTTCATGGAATAATTTTGCGGCGGGTGTTTTTTGTGGGTATGCTGACCTCTCCAACCTTTTAATTCCAATATGAAGGGAGATGGTCGTGTTTCATATTCAAGGTCGCAGAGATTTCATGAAGAGTACCGGCGCTGTTCTTGGCTTGGGTTTGGCAATCAATGAGGCCATGGCGCAAGCGGATTCTGGTTTTACCCTTGCGAAGCTTCCTTATGCGTTTGATGCGCTAGAACCCCACATTGATGCAAGAACCGTGGAAATTCACTGGGACAAGCACCACCGTACCTATGTGACCAATCTCAACAAGTTACTTGCGGAACATAAAGACCTTCTCAAGCTGGATATCAACAGCTTGGTGAAGGATATCAAAAAGGTGCCTGAAACCATTCGGCAGGGCGTCATCAATAATGCGGGCGGTCATGCCAACCATAATCTTTATTGGAATATCATGGGGGCCAAGGCAGGTGGTTCACCTACAGGCGCTCTGGCAAAGGCGATTGACAAGTCTTTTGAGAGTTTTGACAAATTTAAAGAGAAGGTAAATCAGGCTGGATTGACTCGCTTTGGAAGTGGTTGGTCCTGGCTTGTGCTGGATGAAAAGAAAAACCTTCAGGTTCTAAGCACTGCAAACCAAGACAATCCCCTGATGATGAATCATCAGCCTGTTCTTGGGGTTGATGTGTGGGAACACGCCTATTATCTCAAATATCAGAATCGCAGGGCGGATTACCTTGCCGCCTGGTGGAATCTGGTGAACTGGAAAGCTGTTGATGAACTTTATGGAGCTGCCTTAAAGAAATAAAGGCAGGCCCCGAAGTACGATAAAGGGAAGGCCATAGTGCCTTCCCTTTTTTTGTTGAATTACCTGGAAGCTCTCACGGATTCCCACTGATCCATGCTCATGACAACCTCCCTCGCGGAGCTTCCATTATAGGTTCCAACGATTCCATCCTCCGCCATGTAATCAATGAGCCTCGCGGCCCTACCGTAACCAATTCCAAGCGCTCTTTGAAGTAGCGAACAGCTTCCCCGGCCCTCACGAATCACCACTTCCACGGCGGCTTCGTATAGTTCATCCCTACTTTTAAGCTTCTCGGCCAAATCTCCATCATCCTCATCCTTGCGGGTTTCCAGCTCCATTAATTCCTTGGCGTAGCAAGGTTCGCCTTCCAATGTTTCCACTACCCGGGTAATTTCACGATCGCTGGCAAATGTGCCTTGTGCCCGCACAAGCACACTGGTTCCCGGAGGTAGGAACAGCATATCGCCCTTACCAAGGAGCTTATCCGCGCCCATTTCATCCAAAACAACCCGGCTGTCTGATTTGTTTACCACTTTGAAGCATATGCGCGCAGGCAAGTTCGATTTGATCAACCCGGTGATCACGTCCACTGTTGGTTTCTGAGTGGCAACAATCAGATGGATACCTGCCGCTCTGGATTTTTGGGCCAACCTAATGATGTGGGTTTCCACTTCTTTTTTCATCGTCATCATCAAGTCTGCCATTTCATCGATGAAGATAACGATGTAGGGCATCTTGGATGGAATCTTCGATTTGTCTTCATCCTCGGCAGGTTCTACCCTTCGCAGGATTTCTTCTTCACCCAATTCATTGTAGCTGGCAATGTTTCTTACCCTGGCCCTGCGTAGCAATTCGTAACGCTCCTCCATCTTTTCGACAGCCCAGCTTAGGATCGCTTCAGCTTTTTTCATGTCGTGCACCACTGGGTGCATCATGTGTGGCAGTTTGGTGAAATTGCTAAGTTCCACCACTTTTGGGTCAATCATAATCATGCGGATATCGTCAGGCGTGCGAGTCATCAGCATGCTTAAAATAATGGTGTTCATACAAACGGACTTACCAGTGCCAGTGCTACCTGCAATCAGCAGGTGAGGCATGTCAGCCAAATCGCCCACCAAGGGCCGTCCTTCAGCATCTTTTCCTAGAAACAAGGGAATTTTTAAACTGGCAAGTTTGGGGGCTCCGATTGCTTGCAGAACTTCCTTCAGTCGAACCTCGGCCCTTAATTCGTTGGGGACTTCAATGCCCACGGTGTTTTTGCCTGGAATGGGAGCCACAATGCGAACGCTGGGAACTTTCAGATTAAGGGCAATGTCATCGTTCAAACGAGTGACTTTGTGCACACGCAGGCCGGTCTCCAGACTGATTTCAAACTGGGTGATCACAGGCCCGGTGTTAATGCCCACCACTTTCACATTTAAACCGAAATCCAGGAAAGTCTTCTCAAGAAGCTGAGCCCGTTCGCGGAGTTGCTGTTCTTGTGAAGCCATCGACAAAGGCTTGGGATCTTCCAATAATGCAAGTGAGGGTAATTCGTAATTACCGGAATCGGTGGGTTCCAAATCCAATACTTTCGGTTCAGCTTTTGCTGAAGATTTGCCGTGATGGAAGATTGGGATGGAACCGGGAATTGGTTCTGAATCTTCAAACGTTTCCATCTCTGCCAGTTTGGGAGCGGGTTTCTTGACAGCCAGGTCTTCAATGTCATCTAGTTTTGTGGCAAGTGGTGCAAATGGAGAAAGGACCCATTTCAGTAACCTGCTTAGGGATACCAAACCCCGCAGGAAGTAAACCGCAACTTGTCTTAAGGCCAGCCCCAAGGTCATCCACAGGGTCGGCAGTGCCAAAACAGATCCAATCGCGCATAGAACGAAAGAACTTATTATGTGCCAGGGTTCTGTTAGGAGTTGTTCCAGATGATAACTGGTGAAAATGCCCAGGCTGCCACCTGGGCCATTGGCGGATATCAAAGGAAAGTGATCGCGGTATTCGCTGGCTAATAGACAGGCAGAGGGAATCAGTAAAATCCACCCGATCAGGCGAACCAACCATGAAAAAAAGTGTTTTCTAAGGATCAATCCAAATACTAGCGTAAACCATGCTCCAATGAGCAAAAAAGCACCCAGACCAAACACATGGTGTACATTTTTGCTTATCCAGGTTCCAAACTCACCCAGAGGATTTTTGGAGCTCGATCCAGAGAATTCATATTGGGCTGGGAATGGCGGATCTTGTCCAAGGATGGAGATACCCAGACAAAAGCCAAACAAAAGCATCCCAGCAGCAAAGGCGTCTAAATACCAGCCTCTGGGTTTAGTGGAGACAACAGGGTGTTTCTGGCGAAAGAAGAACAAATTCCTACCCACGAAAGGAAAAGAACAAACCGCGGGAAAGCCACGGTCGTACAATCATCATTAAAACTTTAGCCTGAATTGGAAAAAAAATGATAAGAGTAGGCCTTTTTGAACCGGAAATACCACCTAATACGGGCAACATAGCACGATTATGCGGGGCGGTAGGGGTATCTCTTCATCTGATAGGCACTCTTGGCTTTCGTTTGGATGAAAAATCCCTCAAAAGGTCTGGGTTGGACTACTGGCAGCATGTAGAGGTGCACCGTCATGCTACCTTGGAAGAGTTTGAATCTTTGATTGCATCAGGTAGGATTTATTATTTTTCATCCCATGCCACCACACCTTATACAAATGTTACTTACCAAAAGGGGGATGGTTTGCTTTTCGGCCCCGAATCTCAAGGACTGCCAACCTGGGTGATGGATAGATATTTAGAAAAAGGACTTCTTATACCCATGCCGGGAAGTGCTCCAATACGAAGTTTAAACTTGGCAACCTCGGTAGGAATTGCCGTTTATGAGTGTTTGCGCCAATTCAACGCCTGGTAGGGCGATTTCTTCCTATTCTAATTGTTGCAACCATCCAGATGACGATTTTCTTTGACGATCTTTCTTTTGGGCCCTGAGTGGGTCTGAAGGAGTCGATTCATGGAGTCGGTAATTAAGTTGCCATCGCTGGATAAGATCAAAGAACATATTCACCAAGAGCTTTGTGCCCATGAAAATCTTGATCCAAGATCCACGCCCCTGCAAATGAACAAGATTACTCGCTCTGGAAAAGCTTGTGGTATGTTCTTTCAAGTCAAGGGGCCAAGAATGGTGCGCTGTTATGCGCTTTGGGCTGGTGACGAAGAACGAATTCTCTTTTACGATTCCTCCGGTCAGCGATTTAATGAAACCAAGGTTCACGAAGGCCCTGATGTTAGAAAAATTGCTGCCTGATAGGGTTCCCAATGCCTTACACCCCTATTCTTGCCACGCTGGCTTATGTTCTTTCAAAAGACAAATCTTCTGTATTGATGGTGCATCGAAACAAAAATCCGAATGACCATCATTGGGGAAAGTACAACGGATTGGGTGGCAAGTTTGAGGTTATGGAGGATGCAGTTTCCTGCTGCCTTCGGGAAATTAAAGAAGAAGCCGGGATTGATGCTATAAATCCAATTCTTAAAGGAACCATAAGCTGGCCCGGGTTTGGGAAAAATGGCGAGGCTTGGTTTGGCTTTTTATTCTTGTTGACCACCTGGAATGGTGTACCCCTGAGTGAAAACCCCGAGGGAACGCTGGAGTGGGTGCCGGTTGAACAAATCCTTCATAAAAACCTGTGGGAAGGCGATAGGTTGTTTCTACCTTTGATGTTCGATGGCAAACCTACCCAATTCCATGGCGTTATGCCTTACGCGGGTGGTAAGCCCCTTTCTTGGAATTATCACATTCTTGGTTCCTAAAGCATGGTGGATTACCCCATGTATTCTCGCCAAGTTGTCTAAAAGTGAAGAATTGGCTACAATTACCTTTTGAAACAATTATGGAAAGAAGGCTAAGCCATGAGTGCAAATAACCCAGAAGATCGTTGGAAATCCCTAGCAGATGAATTGGGGCTTCCTCCAGATCATTCCGAACCCAAGCTTACACCGGTTCAATCTGCGCCTTCGGCTCCTGAACCAAACACTCCTGTGGTGTTTACTCCGCAAGTTAGCCATTTTCCTGCTTCCACCCCTGAAAAGGTGGTAATTACGGAAGAGACCTTGGAAATAATCTTTGCAAAGCCTGAACCTGTAAAACAAGAGCCTTTGGTGGTGGAAGCCCGCATCACTGAGGAGCCAAAAGTTGATACCGTTCAGGAGACCCAACATAGTGTTGAATTAGTCCAAGAAGAATCCAATGAAGGTGGAGAGCGCCAAGAACGTGGCGACAGGAATCAAAGGGGAAGGGGCAGAAGAGGTAGAAGGGGCGGCAACAACCGAGGTAGGGGCCGCAGCAACGATAACGAACAAGTGGTTTCAGAACCCGAGATCGTGGAAACCTCAAGCCATCAGCATGATGAGGCAGCTTTCTCAAGCGGTTCCAGCCAAAGGTCTGATGACGACATTCTTTTTACCAGTGCTGCCGGCGAACATATTAACCCTGAAGAGCATGTGCACGAGGAAATAGCTGACACTCATGCTCCCCAACCAACTGCGGAAGAGGAAGAGCGTTTTGAGGAAGTGCATTTTGGCGATTGGAATGTTCCATCTTGGAATGAACTGATCGACTCGCTTTACCGGCCAGATCGTTAAGCAGATTGTGGGGTAATCCATGGCAGATGCGTTGATAGAAGTTGTGGGGCCAGAAACGCTTCCTGTTTTGGTGAAGCTCTACAACCAGATTTTCCGCCCTTCACGTGAGATTGCCAGTTTCAACAGGCGCTATCTGGGAAGGCATAATGTATTGCAATTGCTGGCACGGGTGCAAAGCGAGGCAGTGGGCTTTTTTATCGGTTTCGAATTAAAACCATCTGTTTTCTTCACATGGTTCTACGGAGTATTGCCTGAATACAGGCGCATGGGAATCGCCTCGCAATTGATGGACTCGGTGCATGACTGGGTTCGTCAGCATGGCTACGGTTCAGTTCGTTTTGAATGCCACAACCAGCACAGGCCAATGCTTCATCTCGGAATCGCCAAGGAATATGATGTGGTTGGTATCCGTTGGGATCCAGACCGGGGCGCGAACCTTCTGCTGTTCCAGAAGGATTTCTTTCACCATTAATCTGGTTTTTTAGTTCAGTTTGCCATCTGGAATATCCAGGAAGTTCTTTAGAAGCTTGGGGCCTTCCAAGCTAAGGAAGCTTTCCGGGTGAAACTGCACGCCGTGTAGTTCCCAGGATTTATGACGAACCCCCATGATTTCGCCTTCCGCAGTCCAGGCGTTAACCACAAAATCAGGGTTCTTGAAAGTTTCTTTCTTGATAACAAGACTGTGATAGCGAGTGGCTTCGAAAGGGTTGGAAAGTCCCCGAAATACCCCGGTATTGTCGTGATGGATGGGCGAAGTCTTGCCATGCATGATGCGGGAATTTCGGATTACTTCGCCACCGAACACATGGCCGATGCATTGATGGCCAAGGCATACTCCTAGAATGGGAAGCTTACCGCCGAATTCCCGCAAAACATCGTTGGAAATTCCAGCTTCTTTCGGGGTGCATGGGCCGGGAGAGATGATAATCTTACCCGGATTCATGTCCCGGATTTTTTGAATATCTATCTGATCGTTTCGGATGACCCGAATGTCCAGTGTGGAATCAATTTCCCCAAACCTTTGAACCAGGTTGTAGGTGAAAGAATCATAGTTGTCGATGACAAGAATCATGGTGATTCCAATATTTCAAGCCGGTTTAATGAGGCCTGTTTTCCGGTGGCGGTTCGAAGTTTAGCCGTTGTATAAACTCCACCGTTTCCTCGGCTGCCTTTAAGCGATCCATTCCTGTGTCTGCTATCTCAACAGATAGCGGCCCTTGATAATGGATACTATTTAAGGTACGGAAAATGGATTCCCAATCGATATGGCCACGGCCGGGCGCGCGATTTTCCCACCCCCTTCGCAAGTCACCTGCACCAAGGCAGCCATTCAAAAGGCTATTCCTGCCATCCAAGCGAACAGCAATATCCTTCAAATGAACATGGAATATCCGATCAGGGAAACGCAATAAGAATTCACAAGGATCCATTCCCATCCAATAAAAATGGGATGGATCAAAGGTGAAACCTATTTCCTCGCGATGATCCAGAGAGGAAAGAAGTCTTTCGGCCGAGGGTATGTCAAAAGCCATCTGGCCAGGGTGGACTTCCAAAGCGTATTTAGTGCCCGTCGACTGAAATTGATCCAAGATGGGGTGCCAAGTCTCCGCGAATTGGGCAAATGCCTGGCTGATTTCTTCCTGAGTAGGGTAAGGATAGCCGGATAAACGGTGCCAGATTCGCGATCCGGAGAAACCACTTACCACTGTCACACCCATTTTTTGGGCAACTATGGCGGCTGAATGCATGGCTTCAGTGGTTCTTTGCTGAATTCCTTCGGCGTCGCCATCCCCCCATAGGTGTTCAGGTAGGATTCTTTGCAGGCTTGCATCTGGAAAATCAGCCATTCCCTGAGAGAGTCTGTGGATAGCCAGAGTTGGAATGCTAAGTTCAAAACGGGAAAACTGATCCATGATTTCCTGCACCATGGAATCATCCTCGGCGCAGGCGGTAAGGTTTAGATGATGACCCCAGGAACAAAGTTCCATGCCCTGATAACCCCACTCCGCTACCAGGCTGGCAAGTTCCTCAAGTGGCACATCCGACCATTGTCCACTCATCAGGATTAGTGGTCTTGTCATGGCATCCTACCATTCCTTTGTGAAGGCTTTCAGACCTCGGGTGATTCCGGTTTGCTGGGTGGGGCATCCACCACTGGCAACGACCTTGATTTAGTTTCCGGTTGGGGTTCCTCGCGCGGTGCTTTCTCCAGCACGGGGGCCACAAGAGTTTCCTCGTCTTCTTCCAAGTGCAGTTCGTGAATTTCGTTATTATCAAGATCCTTGCGCAACAGAAGGAATATCAGGGTAAAAGCCACCCAGAAATAACTGTATCCAAAGCCAACAACTAGTAGGAAGAATGCGCCCAGCCAGATAGCTACCAAGCCGGCACCCATGAAATTGTACCAGCGCAGGGAATCCTTCTCGCTGCGGTTTTGTGGATCAAAGCCGAGATATTTCTGGTAGGCCTTGGTATCAACCTTGCCATCCACCACCAGGTTTTGGCCATCCACTTTGCCACCCTGAAGGAGCAATTCCCTCCAACCGAATGAAGTGGGGGAATAGACAAATAGAAATTCCGGCGAGCGGTTTAATGCCTTCGCCATGGGAGTGTTGGCTACAGACCACTTTGCAAGGTACACGCCAAAGGATGCCATAAACCCGATGAAGAAGATGGCTACGATTCCATAACCCATGGTAACCAGATTGTAGGCGATGAAGTTCCATGGTCGGGAATACAAATACTGAATACCGCGGGAAAAGCTTTCCCAACTATCCAAGCCTTCAGAGCTTACGGTGGCTACCATTAATGGCCAGCCAACCAAACCAACCAGAACCAGGGCCATCACAAGGCCCAATCCCATGAAAACGCCCCAGAAAAGCCCGCTGACAAAAATATCACCAAAGATCGGGATTAATCCCAGTAAACCAAATGCAATCGAAACTAAAAGAAGCACCAGAGTAATCGTCGGGCAAAATAGGGGTGCGGATATCAGGTTCACCATGTTTTGCTGGGCAAATTTCAGGGCACCCCGCATGCCAATGTTTTCATTGCGGGCGATTTGTACCACAACAATGCGTGAAATGGCCCCTCCAAAGAAAGACCAAACCACCAAAATCCAGGCAAGGCAACCAACAAAGTAGACTCTTTGGGTAAAAGAAGCTTCCGGGTGGATTAGAAGCAGAGCGGGTCGAACGGCTTTGACCAGAGGTTCTAAAAGGTAGGGGCATTGCTGGGTAATTACCCAATCCCAAAAACGGCCGACATTCCAAGGCACCCCAGCTTGCCCGGTAGCAAGTAAATAAGGGTTGGGGCCCCTTTCTTCAAACCAGGGCATGGTGTTGATAAGGCCTCGGGGTTTGGGTTGCCCGAGGTAAATGCCCAGTCTTTCGCCGGTTTCCTTATTCATTTTCCCAGAATTCACCAGGAGGCCAATCTGGTTGAAAATGTTTTCTTTGTTCAGGTTAGCATCCTTGGCGATTTGAAGTTCCTGTTCGTTTTCAACAAGGTCTTCGATTTCGTAGGAAGAGTCACTGCCTCCGATGCCGGAAGAGAGATGCATCAGGTTCCAGCGCTCTCGATCAGTTTTGAAGGCACTCCAAGGATTGGGAGCTTTGGAATAACTGTTGGCACTCCATTGAGGGGCCTTGGATTCGTACCCAAAAGAAAATACGAAGGAAAGAATCGCCCAACCAAGTGCTGTTGCAAGAATACCCAACGCACCCAAAGCTAGTTTGGAGCTATCCAAAGCTAGTGAGAAAGTACGAAACAGCAATAACCAAGGCATCATATCGGTAAGGTTTTGCTTGGTTGTTTGTTCTGGCTTCATGTATTCCTCGTTCCTAAAACCTTTAAAATCACAAGATTACCAACAGGGGCAATTATAAACGCCTTTCCCATAATGGCAAACAAGAAGGCCGACAGGTTGCCCCATCGGCCTTCCAGGGAAGCGAAATATTGAACTTTTAGAACACCAGAGCCAACCCGGCATTGAAACCATCCAAAATTCGGAAGGTGCTTTCGTAAGTGGGGTCCAGATTACCCCAGCCAAAGTTGACAGGGTTTGGTGAGGAAATCGTGTTCCAGTACATCATAATGTCGTAATTGATCTTAAACTCGATGCCTTCCACAGGATACCAGTTGATACCAATGGTAGGTTGCAGGCCAGGAACCACAGTGTATTCAGTCTGGGATCGTTTGCTGATCGGGGTGGCGTTTTTCTGGTAATCAAACTCGTACTTGGCGCGTTCTTTCACAATATTCATGAACAATTGGGCCTTAAGGTCCAACTGTGCAGAGAAACCATGGCCAAGGTACCATTCCTGAGCAAAACCCACATTGGCGCCATACATTCGGTTAGAAACAATGTTGGTGTAAGCTGCAGAATCAAGATCGCTACCAGTTCCAAAAACATTTAAATCCGTCGCAATCCATTTGAACCTTTCCCAAATCCAGACAAACTTTGGGCCAACCAACGCGCTCATGCGATAGTTGTCAGTTTCATATACCGGCTTACGGTACATAAACTCTAATTGTTGATAACGCTGCGTAAATTCAATCGTCATAAAATCTGCCGCATTCCATATGCCATAACCAGCACCAGGTGCTGCAAAGCCTCTTAATGGCAAAGTCGAAGAAACATTGTTAGGGTCGTCTGTTGTGGGAACGTTTACAGTGGGTACGGTGCCACCAGCAGCGGTTACTATGTTGGATAAGTTAGGATCTGCAAAAGCAAAGACATCGTTTAGCGGCCCAGCATATTGTGTGGGGTATCCATAAACCGGGGACGATATATAACTGTCAGCTCCCGTTGCACCTATATTCTGACTCGAAGGAATTAAGCTTGCAGTTGCTGCAAAGTTTGCTTTTGCCAACCACATATAATTAACTGTCAGGCTTGATTCATCAGCAAATTTCCAGCCTGCCGAAACATTGAAACCAGGCATGTAAGTGCTAGGACCACTTACTTGATTCGTATTTAATGCCTCTGCCATGCTGCCGATAAATGTGCCATTTGGAACGCTTCTAGCTGCTAATGTTGGAGCTCCTCCAGGAGTGGCGGAGGGAATTATCTCCTGAGGTCCTAAGTTAGTACCGTCAATCGCATAAAAGCCTCGGTACGCTATGGTTTGATTTCCTATTGGATTTGTTTGGCGATACATCGAAAATCCGCCTGAAACAAAGAATCCACCGGTATCAGGTCTGGCGTGGTATAAAGGTAAAGGCAGGTTGGGTGAACCCGGTGCCAAGTCCTGGGCTCGTGTAATTGACGCGGTGCCTGCAAGCAGACCGGTAAGAAGTGCTGCCGCACCCTTGATGAATTTCTTCATGATCCCCTTCTCCTCCCCCATGCAAAGGCTGCAATGGTTGGAAACCAGAACGCTTCCCCCTGTCCGGGTCTCCCCATAAAACTTGCGGATGCAGAATATTCCTGCCAAGCCGTACAAGTTGCCTTGGGTAGGCGCCTCTATAAAGCGATTTGAATCCTTGTCAAGGGAAGTATTCTGCTTTTTAAATAATTTTGCGCTTTGGATGCTTTTGGTTGTAAGCCTTTAAATAGTAGTGGCTTAAGTCATCATTGCACGCAAAATTATTTATCCAGCCTTTATAAAGCTAACTGTTTTTCCAAAAAGTTAACCAGTTACGCAAGATTTTGCCTTTTAGAAGTTATAACTGTGTTAAGATTTAAATGTTTAGGAAATATCATCTAGCTTGAGAGGTTTATCATGAGCTTTTCATGGAGAAAATTGAAGCTTTTGGGTTTCGGGGTAATGGTTTCCTCTTTAGCGGCATCTATTTTGGTTCCTGGCGTATCGTTGGCCCAACGTTATCGGGTGATGCCCCCGCGGCCACCCCAACCGGGTCCTTTAAATAATACGGTTAATGCACAATTGGCTAACCAAAACATTAACTTTAATACTGGCTCTTCAGGATCCACCAATGGAATTGGTGGGGGAGCTAGCTTTAGTTCTGGTGGAATTTCCGGAACTGCTCAAACGACTCAGGTGAATACCCCTGGAAATATTATTTCACAGCTTTATGGAATTAATGGCCCCATGGGAACCATGACCGGTAACGCCAGCGGTGGCGTCCAAGGCGGTTTTGGTGGCGGTGGTGGTGGCTTCCAAGGTGGCGGCGGTTTTGGCGGCGGTTTTGGTGGCGGTGGCGGTGGTTTTGGTGGCGGTGGTGGTT